>JACCEA011403432.1_pt1 | contig 122287 bp, 126 predicted proteins | sample 7449851 | NCBI WGS metagenome assembly JACCEA01 (sample SAMN15323453, study PRJNA562643) | freshwater metagenome | isolation source: river surface water | place: USA:Blue River Watershed | collected 2017-08-18
ATTTAGCCGTCAATCTTCCCGGTGGGGACAAAAATATTTATGACCCCATTTCCTACGATCATATCGGCATATTCAACTCACGTTCTAACCGTATTATCCGGTATTAAGTTCTACTGATTTATTATTAAATTGAACTACTTTTTTTATTATATATTTTATTAAAACAATTTAAAGACAATGTTTACTCCCTTTTCACCTAATATTTCATTTGCGATTAAAGCATCTAATATCCATTCTATGGATGAATTTATGAAGATGAATAAGGAAGATTCATTTCTTACATCCTTAAATATTTCATCTTGTTCAATTTCAATGGTTGACCCCTATAAGAACGTATTGACAACAATTCAGATTCCTGATACATCATGTGATTTTGTTATTTCTAACATCGTATGGAATAAACATTTTCATATTCATGATGAAATTTGTTGGATTGAATTTATGGTAAATCATCGACTCAAAAAAATGAATCATTATATGTATGATTACTCTGATCCAATGTTTGTGTGTGAAACAAATGGAATTCATGTTTATGCATTACCCTATTATAAACCCGATAATAATGCTGTTCCTTTTAAATGTCATCATTATCTCAAAACATCACCAAACTGTTATTCTAAGTTCAAACATAATCCAGACATGCTTGATTTTGTATTGGAAAATACAACAGACGAATGTTTTATGTTGATGAACTTTTTAGTAAAACATTCTAATATTTCAAATGATTGGAATACATTATCTAAATATGTTAGAACGGATGATGTGTTAGTCATTACAGATGATCAATTTGAATTTAATGTTCGTCCATATCTATCTATCACTCCTACGTTAATCCATGTTCATTTGCCTAAACTTATGATTCAGTCAAATGATGTATCTATCATTGATACAGAAATCAAGAGACAATTAGGATTCATTCCATCCATTCTGTACAAAGCAATTAAACAGAAATCGATTACAATTGTATTTAAACCATTCAAAACAACCGTAATGGATAAATATACAAAGGATATGATCAAATCATTTTATAAATTAAACTAAAATAAATATTTTTTTATAAAAAAATATAAAAAAAATTATAAAAAAATTATAAAAAAATATAAAAAAAATTATAAAAAAATATAAAAAAAATATAAATAAATAGAATCCTATATATAGGATTAATTTCATACAAACACATTATTTCCCATACCGTTATCGGTATCGCAATCATCACCCCCCCACCAATCATCTTGACTAGATGTACCATTCATGTGATCATTATGTTCACGTTTTGGACGACCAAAAGTAGACGATCGATGCTCAAATGAATGTTCTTTTTTCGGAATACAATTAAGATTAGATGATCTACGATCACCTGATTTTTTGTTGTTTGGAAGTCCAAAAGTAGAGATGGGGGATTGATTGCTTGGGAAATTAGTGTTTTTCCTCATATTAATAAATATTAGTATCATTCATCTAATCATAAAAATTCAAATCAATTTTTATATATGCATACACATTTTAAGATTAAATTCTATCCTTTTTTTTCTAAATAAACATAAATGATATCTATTTTAATGCCAATCTACAATGGAATTGAATATATCAATGAATCCGTTACATCCATCATAAAACAAACCTATACCAATTGGGAATTAATCATTGCCATTAATGGTCATCCTTTAAAATCATCTGTATATACAATTGCAAAGAAATATGAGAGTGATAAAATAAGGGTAGTTCAATTTACAGAGAAAGGAAAATCAAATACACTGAACACAATGTTAAAGTATTGTAAATATGAATATGTTGCATTGTTAGATGTAGATGATATATGGCATCCTTATAAATTAGCATACCAATTTCCATTTATAGACGAGTATGATGTAGTAGGGACACAATGTCTTTATTTTGGAGAGTTAAGTGGATCACCTAAGATACCTTATTATGATATAAGTAAATTTGATATGAAATTTAATCCAATGATTAATTCAAGTGTAATTATTAAAAAACATTTATGTCATTGGCATAGTGATGAAGATGGAATAGAAGATTATGGATTATGGATGAGATTAAGAAAACAAAATAAAACATTTTATAATTGTCCGGATGCATTAGTCAAACATCGAATTCATAAATCATCTGCATTTAATTCAAAACCTCAAAATGTTGAAAAATTAAAATTACGGTATGGTTTTCAATAAATAATGATGTCATATCATATAATGATTGCTTTTGCATTTTGGGGTATACCACGAGCATTTGAAGAATCACATGATAGTATAGTTCAATTTATGAAATCGTTCCGTCAACCGTATGACGTTTATTTTCATACTTATCAAATTGATGGATTTTATTCGAATGTTAGAACAAATGAAAAAAATTTAAAAATAGATTCAACTGTATTATTGAGTTTACATCCTAAAGAATATAAAATAGATAATCAAGATGAAATTGCAAAACAATTAAATTTTAAACAATATCATACCCATCCAGATCCATGGAAAACAGGATACAATTCTGTTAATAATTTTATATTAGCAACCTATTCAAAACAAATGGTTACCAATATGATTGAAAAAGATAAATATCGATATATTATTTACATTCGTCCAGACTGTAAATTTTATACATTTTATGATGAATCGATGCTAAAAGATATATCGGGTACAACGATTATTATACCCAATCATACCTTGTATGGAAAATATTTATTCAATGATCAATTTGCAATTACAACTAATCAAACGTATCAATTCTATGGTAAATTATTTGATACATTATTAGATTATAGTAAAGTAACATGGTTACATTCAGAAACATACATAGGTGAAATGTTATTGAAAAATGGTATACATTGGAAATGTATATCATTAAAATATGAGATTGTAAGAATCAAACAAAATAAAAAAATGAAATTATTTTTTATGTGATTTACCATGTTTTCTAGATTTTTTTCGTCGTAAATTCTTTCGCTTAGACTTACGACGTCTACCACCAGCAGAAGGAGCAGCATAGGGTTGATACGAAGTTGGTGGATATGCTGCAGGTTGTGCAGGTGGTACTGCAGCTGGTTGTTCTGTGTCTGAACTAAATAAACCCTTAAATGTAGCCATTAAACCTTTTTTTTCTTCTGGAGGAGTAGTAGTACTCATATAATATATATGAATATTATATTTTACCATTTTTCTTTTGTACCTCCTTCATATTGTTTTGCTAAATGATTGTCGATCAACCATTGATTTACATAAATATCATCAATGTACAATTCAATTAACAAACGACCATATTTATCAAATTCTAAACAATGTACATTCACAATTTTATCTAAAATTAATTCCCTTAATTTATCACGTACTTCATATCCTTTACGTTTTTCATCTTCATTTTTTGTACGCAATTCGGGTGTATCTACATGCGAAATACGACAGTTCCATTTATAATAGTTATCAAAATATTTAAATACAAGGTGAACTGTATCGCCATCATATACATGTACTACTTTGGCTTCTGTTTTAAATCCATTTAAGGTGAATAATGCTGTTTGTTTAGTTTGTTGAATAAGTTCCATGGTATATAAATATATAAGGTATAATTTCTAATATATTTATATAATATATAATGCAAAAAAAGTATCTTGTATCAACAGAAAAGAAAGCATTATTTGATGCAGAAGAAAAAAAAAATAAGGAACAACGTGATAAAATATACGATCGATTGCACGATTTAAGAGTAAAATTACCTGTAACAATATATGGTAATAGTGAACGCTTGATTAAATTACATGACTTAATCGTAAACATCAAAGATGTATTAGATCAGTTTTTTGCCAAAAAAATAGCAACACTATCTCCTAAAGATATGCAAAAACTATCAGAGTTACATACTCAAGTCGTTAATTTAAATAAAAAAATTCAAGCTAATAATTATGACCAATTTAAGGTCATTGAAGATTATATGAATGATTTTTTAGAACAGATTGATTTTATTAATTCAACCATAGAAGCAATGAATAAATTAAATAAAAAGGTAGGTAATATTAAACTATCATCTTCTGGTCCAAAAAGTTCTTTAAGTGAATTAGAAGATAAATTACAAATCACTGAAAAATCATTGGCTGAAAAAAATGCTTTACTTAAAACAATTTCTGATGATCTTCAACAAATGAACATTGAGTTAATGACATATAAATCTACCATTGAATCTACAAATGAGATCATTGAATCAAATAAAAAATCAAATACACCCTATGACGATGAAAATAAGATTATAGCTGAAACTGAGAAAAAATTAAAGGAATTAGAAGAAAAAATATTAAAAAAACAAGAAGAAGATGAAAAACATGAAAAAGAATATAATGAATTAGTAAAAGAACGTCTTAAATTAACTAGCGACATTGAAGATATCAAAAAGAAAAAAGGTGGGCATAAAACTAGAAAAAATAAAAAACGTTAATCTTTTGGTACAAATTCATATCCATATATACTGCATTTTAAATCATCCATTCGTGCAATTTCACTGTAAATATATGGCTTTCCAAATTTTGTACATTTACCTATATCATACGTTCGATTTAAACTAGGTAATCCCGGTAAATAATATATACAGTTTTTACATTTGGGTAATGCATGATGAAGGGCTAAAGAAAACATGAATATATTAAATATATTTTTTTATGTTTAATATATTTTTTTATAATATTTATAAATAATTAAATGGGTAAAATAGGAAGGAATGATGTATGTAATTGTGGAAGTGGTAAGAAATATAAAAAATGTTGTGAATTGATTCAAACAAACCCATATATCATAAGTGAACCCATATCAGATAAATTAAACCCAATCATTGACTATTTACAGAAATTATATCCACATTTAATCTATATCAATATTACAAATCGTTTGAATGTACAAACGTATCGAGAATATCAAATAAAAAATCGAAATACGAATATAGTGATGATTGCTGAGAAAACAGATGCAAATCAACTTGTCTTTTTTGATAAAGAAGAATCATCGGAGATAGATATCATATTAATGTATCATGGTGGGTATCGAACATTTCATTCAAGTAAATATGGGATGTATAATTTATCAACCTTCTTGAAATAAAAAAATTATAAAAAATTATAAAAAATTATAAAAAAATATAAAAAAATTATAAAAAAATTATAAAAAAATATAAAAAATTATAAAAAAATTATAAAAAAATTATAAAAAAAATTATAAAAAAATTATAAAAAAATTATAAAAAAATTATAAAAAATTATAAAAAAATTATAAAAAAATTATAAAAAATTATAAAAAAATTATAAAAAAATTATAAAAAAATTATAAAAAAATTTATAAAAAATATTAAATAGAATTGGATAGAATATAAAATGGAATTAACACAAACCCAATCGAGTATATATTACCCTAGATTAGATACTACAAATGGCAAATACATAGATGAATGTCCTATACCTCCGTATAATCGAAATAAATTTCTAGAATATCATTGCTTATGCAATAACAGTAAATTTTATAACATGTCAGAATATAAAAAACATATTAAATTAAAATCTCACACACGATTTCTAGAGAATTATATACATTACATCAATGATCTTGAACATGCAAAACAACAAGCAATAGAATATCGTGCATTATATGAAATTACACTTCGTAAATTACTAGAATGTCATAAAATAATAGAGATTGGTAAAGAAATGAATAATATTGATTAATAAAAATAAATTAAAGATAATTTTAGTTAAAAACATATAACCATGAAGACTTTACAGATTTTTATTGATTCAAGTGATGAAGAACTTATAACTTTATACAAAAATGCCGCACAAAAACACAATGATTCGGTTAAATCACTTATCTATGCTGATTCAGGATTTGATTTATATGCACCAGTTACATTAGAAGCAACTGATACAACCTTATATAATTATCAAATCATTTGTTCGATGATTCATGATTACATTGTACCATCTGCGTACATGTTATACCCTCGTTCAAGTATTTATAAATCGAAACTAAGATTAGCAAATTCAGTTGGTATTATTGATAGTGGATATCGAGGACATATATGCGCAGCATTTGACGTGAAAGAACCCACTACAATTGAAAAATACACAAGATACGTTCAAATCTGTTCTCCTGATTTACAACCATTTTTAGTAGAGATTGTAACAAGTATTAACACTTTGACGTCTCGTGGTAGTGGTGGGTTTGGATCAACTGGTATTTAATTGATGTTATTGATTAACAATAATATCAATTCAAAAAAGGATGCAATTGAATAACTATACTGAAACATCGATATATTAAGAAAGAATGTTTAGAAAATTCCATTTGTGTGTTTTACCTCCATATTTTTTAGATTGATTTTTATTTTTTTTAACATATTTATTCGTTTTATTTCGATGTTTTCGTCGTGATGTTTTTTTACCACCACCATTAAATGGTAAACGAATCAAATCTACATTTGGATGAGCAGATCCACCCGCCATTCCTGGATTAAATAGACCAGGCATATTCGATGGAGTTGTTTCTGTCTTTTGTTCGCTTATTGGTTTAGATGGTTCGTTTGTTTGTTCGCCAGGTGATTCAATTGATTCTTCACCATTTTCTTTAGTTGATTGTTCACCTAATGGTTCGGTAGATTCTTTAGAATTTTCTTCAGGTGGTTGTTCACCTGGTAATTCGTCCGATTCTTCATCAGATGTTTCAATGGTTTCTTCATCCGATGATTTTACAGTTTGTTCACCCATTGATTCTGCTGTAGATAATTCGGTGGGTTGTTCACCAACTGGTTCGCCTGATTCGGCAATAGGTGTTGCGTTTGATTGTTCTCCAGATGATTCGGTGGATTGTTCACCTACTGTTCCTGTTGTTTCTGCAATAGGTGTCATACTTGTTTGTTCACCTACTGTTCCTGTTGTTTCTGCAATAGGTGTCATACTTGTTTGTTCACCTACTGTTCCTGTAATCGGTTTACTCGGTGGTTTTTTTGATATATCTTTATATAATGTACGATTGTAAGATAAGACACTACTACCTGTATCCATTTGATCATTTAAACGATTACATATACGATTGACTTGGTTGAATACACTAATGATACGTTTTGACATATCACTATAATCTTTTGATTTATCTGAATTACATAATTTTACAATTTTATCTGGATCTTCTACCAAGGAATGAAAATAATCTAATATTTGTTTAAAAAAATCACACACTTTCATATCATCACTGTATGTAGCGTTTTCTGTAACCTTTACATCATCCTTATATACATCTTTATCAATTACCTCTATATTATCACTAAAATCTTTTAGAATATCATCAATCTTCATACTACCATATAATTTTTCTAAGAATGATCGCATTGTACCGTTTATGGTTTGTTGATTTAATTCATTGTCAACAGGATGATCAATAGAAACATAACCATATTGATTGTACAATGATTCACCATAAGATAATATATACAATAAGGTATAATCCATAATAACAGATCCATTACAATAATTAAGTTTTGAATAATCATCTACTTTTACATACGGAATCAATAATGCATCAGCAATGACTTCACATGATTTTAATAATGAATCCAATGGTATAGCAAGATTATCTTCAATGGTTATTTTTACTTGAAGTGTACCATCTACATCAAAAGAAGTAACAGGTACATTTTCTCCAGGAGTAGTATGTTCAATTAGTGCAATATCATGTTTACTTATGTTTGTAACTTCAAATGTTATAAGTGCATGTTTATCAGTTGTTAAAAAAACACTATACCCTAACCCAGTTAATGATTCTCTATTTGGTAGGTAAGATGATAAAACATCAAATGAATTTTCTGGTAATTTACTGAAGGTAGATATGACTTCTTTTATTTTATCAATCATTTTACCATTAAATATTTCTATTGGATCATTTTCTATTGGAGTATCCATATAATATAGGTGGAGAATAAATACAATATAATATATACAAATTAAATAAAGATTATTTCATAAATAAGTATAAAATGGTTGAACATAAACTTTATCATTTATCCAAATATATTTTAAATGAATCCAACTTCAATAAAAGCTTACAAATAGAGCCAACAATACAATATCAAGAACACAAACAACCTAAAGAAAAACCTAAACCTAAAGAAAAATTAGATCCATTGTTTTGGTGTGTATATGAATTATTATTTGAAAAACCAGATGATCATTTGAATAGTAATAAATCTAAATTAGAAAAAGACATTAAGATACATTTGATTGAAACCATGAAATACAAAGGAACTCGTATTAAATTTGAAAACGTTCAACAAAATTTATTGAATGAAACATTGTTATCTTATGAATCTTTACATTTAATTTGTATCATGCATCAATGTAGAATTTGTATCTATAATGATGAAATCATATTGACATTAGGACTGGATGGACCAGTTCATTATATCCGTGATTTTAAAATAGCAGAAAGACCAGAAAAAGAATTGTATGAAATCAAACACATCTACAAACCAATTAAAGCAGTGTCGGGATATAAATCCGATGAATTAAAACAGATGGCTACACAATTAAATATTGAAATCTCAAACAAACAAAAAATGTATGATGGTATATTTGAGAAGATTAATTCATTTATCAAATATAGTATTTAAAATTGATTAAAAATTAAATAATATAATTATTATTATATAAAATGGAAACCATTATTAAAACCTATCTCTCTGAGAAGAAGAATGATTCAGAAATGAGAAAATCTGAGTTTGAAGTTAGGTTTACGAATAATGGTAAAAGATTCACTAAATTAGAATACGATGATATCATGAAACATTTAATGAGTTTAGGATTTAAATCCATCGAATTGAATGGTAATCATTTATTACGTATTGGTGTTGAATATAATAATAATTCAAGTTTAATTCGTATTGAAATCAATGAATTATCAGATATTAAATTTATCTGTAAAACAGGTGAATTACCATCGCGGTTTGATGTAATCAATAAAAATAGATTAGGTACTTATAAAAATGATGATTATTCATTTAGTGTTAATTTAGCAGAAGAAAAGAAAATCAAAAATAATATCGTGGATACGATTAAAGATCAATGGAAAGTAAGTAAAAAGACATTTCGTTTTATGAATCGTGTTCGATTGTATCATCCTGATATACCACATTTATTTGTGGATTGCAGTATTATTCAATCTTCCAAAATGGACAATAAATATAAAATGATATCTGAAATCAATATTGAACAATCTAATTTATTTAATAATCCTGAAACCTATGAGATTGAAATTGAAATTGATAATGAAATTGATGATCCTATTGAAATTAAACAATTGATATCGAAAGGTGTAAAATACATTGTCGGTGGTATTCAACATAGTATCTATCCTATTTCATACAAAGAAATATTTGATGTAGAACAACAATACCTAAAATTAGTAAAAATCAATATGAATGAACGAAATAAATTCATTGGATTAATGCCTCATACATTGGAGCGGCATCAAATCCAACATATTAAAGTAAATTATACTGTTACTGAAAAAGCAGATGGTATTCGTAAATTGTTGTTTATCAATGAAAAAGGTAAGATTTATTATATTACCCGTTCCATGCAAATTGAATATACTGGTAAACAATTAGTATCACAAGATACAAAACACTTACACAATACCATCATTGACGGTGAACATATTATGTTTTCAAAAACAAAAGAATATATTAATTTATTTGCATGTTTCGATATATATTTCTTGAACAACAAAGATCAACGAAATTTAAATTTCTTTGTTCGTGGTGAAAGTCGTATATTATCCTTACAATCAACAATGGAAACACTATCGAAATATTTAACGATTCAAGTCAAAGAATTTGCATTTATTACAGAAGATCAAACTATATTTGATAATTGTCATAAAATATTGAATAAATCATATTTATATGAAATTGATGGACTTATTTTTACACCAGCAACAAGTGAAGGATATACTAAAGCCAAAAATAAATATAATTGGGAAACATCCTATAAATGGAAACCAAGTGAACATAATTCCATTGATTTCTTAGTGATGACTAAGAAAGATGAAACTGGAAAAGACGAAATTGGTTATCTTTATTCCAATGGATTAAACATGGAAGGTGATGAATTAATACGATATAAAACTGTATTTTTAAATGTTGGATTCGATGGAGTTACCAATCCATGTCAAAACGTATACAATGATATGATGATTAAACGAGCATCCTACAATCCAGCTAAATTTTATCCATCCAATCCAAGCGATGAAACTACCCATATTTGTAATATACCATTAAAAATGAGTAATGATGGTTCATTGCAAATGTATACTGAAGAGAATGAGATCATAACAGATAAAATGATTGTTGAATTTAAATATGTAATGGATTCAGAAAAATATTGGGCATGGAAACCGATGCGTATTAGATGGGATAAAACATTTGAATACAAAAATGGTCGTACTAATTATGGTAATAAATATGCAGTTGCGGATAGTGTATGGAGAAGTATTCATTATCCAATTACCTATGAAATGATTACAACTGGTAATGGAATCGATCAAGGAATGGAGGATGTTTATTATATTGAAAGTTTAGTTGAAAAAAGATATAGTGGATTATCTACTTTTCATAATTACATTAAACGTGAATTGATTCGTTCTACAACAGGTAATAATGGAACGATTATTGATTTTGCAGTAGGTAAAGGTGGTGATTTAAATAAATGGTGGGATGTTGCATCGTTTGTATTGGGTATTGATGTATCACGTGATTGTATTGAAAATATGATTGACGGAGCATGTATACGATATTTACAAGAAAAAGCAAAACATCCTGATAGTAATATTAAATGTCTCTTTTTACGAGGTGATAGTTCAAAGCATATTCGATCAGGCAAAGCATTTCAAACCGATAAGGATTTTGAAATCATCAAAGCTATTTTTGGAGATGAAAAACCAAAAGAATCATTGGGTAAAGGTGTTGTACAACAATACAATGTCGCTGGTAATGGGTTTGATGTAGCAAGTGTACAATTTGCAATTCATTATTTCTTCAAATCAAGTGAAACCTTTTACACCTTCTTACAGAATGTAAATGAAAGCGTAAAAGAAGGTGGGTATTTTATAGGAACATGTTATGATGGTCTTACTGTATTTGAAATGTTAAAAGACAAAGAACGCGAAAATGGTGTATTGTTTGGAACAGTTGAAAATAAATTATGTGAAATCATTAAATATTATGATCAAGATGAATTCCCCAATGATGAACGATCACTTGGGTATGAGATTGGTGTCTACATGAATACAATTGGTCAAGTATTGAAAGAATATTTAGTTAATTTTACATTCTTAACCGATGTATTACAAGAATATGGATTTGAATTAGTCAATGGAACATCTAAATCATGGGGAACTTCAACGGGTTCATTTAAAGATATCCATAAATATGTTGAACATTACAGTAAAACAAGAAAATTTTATAAGATAGAATATATTTTGGGTATGACACAAGATGAAAAGAATTTGTCCTTTATCAATCGATATTTTATCTTTAAAAAGATGAGACATGTAGATAAACGCATTACAAAAGTAATTCAAGCACCAAAATATAATATAAAAAAGAATAAAAAGAAAATTTTAATTAAAAGTAGCGATGAATAATCTAACCTTATCAACGAATCATTTAAATGTTGAATCTTTTTTTTCTTTAAAAATGACATCCATTCAACCTAATCTATTCATTAATAAATCATTGTATCTATATTTAAATAATTTGTTAGAGCAAATTCAACAATATCCATCATGGAAATCATATAAACCTTACATTAATTTATATGAAAAAATTTACAAAGATATCGATACCTATCATTTATATATTTATATTGAATTATTCAATCAATATAAACATTTATTAAATGATACAAATTACACATTACATATTTCCAATAATCCGTTAGAATCATTGAATGCATTATTAACGATTAAAAATAATGAATCTGATGTACATCATATTATAAATACAAATGACATTGATATCACAAATTCATTGTATGTCATTGATCATATTAAAACCACTCCAATTAAATATGATTTAATTTATTGTGATATATTTGATAATCAATATACATTAGACAATGAACTAAAATATTCTAAAATAACATTGATTACCATCTTGTATTCTTTGAACATTCAAAAGAAAAAAGGAACATTGATATTAAAATTATATGATATGGTTCATTATAGTACCATTGAAATGGTTTATTTATTATCATGTTGTTATAATAATATTAGCTTTTATAAACCATTAATTATGGATGTAATTACATCCGAAAAATATATCATCTGTCAAGATTTTAAAGACGAGAATGATTTTATGAAAATGTATGTTCTAGCATGTGATATTATACATACAAATCAATATATTGAACGAATTTTTACATTTGATATTAGTTATATGATCATTGATAAGATCATTGAAATTAATTCAATTCTTGGACAAACACAAATTGAATCCATTAAAAATATCATTCATTTAATATTATCTGAAAATATGTCTAAATTAGAATCCATTCAACAGTATAATCATAAAAAATGTGTTGAATGGTGTCAAAAAAATAATATTACGATTGACTTTTACTGATATTCATTGCTATACCAAATATGATTGCTCCAACAATAAAAATAAATGGAAATAATAAAATAAACCATGCTATACCTGTATATCCACTACTACATATAAAATTCAATAACAATGTCCAAAATATAATATATAAAGAATGAATGATGACCGATATAATACTTGGTTTCACCTTAATGGACGATATAATAAATAAGATAACCGCAAATACTAAATAAACTTGGGAAGGTGTACAAAAAGAATTAAACATCGTTTTAGGATTTGTGTTATCCATAATATTATAAGTATAGATATTTTAATTTGTAAAATAAGTATCTTTTAATTCTTCTTTTTCAGATTCATCAATATTTAAAATTTTTTCTTGTAATTCTATGTATTGAATATATTCATTTAATTTATCAAGAATGTCAGGTGATAATTTTGATAAATTCACAAACACACCATTTTGATTTTCATTTAAATGTATACTATGATTGTTTAACATTTTTCCAATTTCTATATGATAAATTTTTGGTAAACTCTCAATCTTATCTTTTAGGATATCCATTTTTTTATTATAAAAAAGATATCTTTAAATTCTTTTTATTTAAATTAATGCAGCAATGATTGAAATAAATGGATCATTCAATTCAAATCGTTGTCCAATCACTCGTACTTTAATTTGATCACCTACGGATTTATTAATGTTATCATTGTTATAATGATGATCTCTTGCTACAAAAATCACAAATGGAGATGTTTCCTCTGTATCCAATCTACATTTTAATCCTGCTTTCGTAATATGTTCAACTACACAGTTCAATTCCTGACCTTCTACCGGATTAGCTACCAAACATGTAAATACAACATCAAATAATACATTACTACCGTGGATAACACCGCTGGAGTATGTATGTAGTTTAATGGATTTAGGTTTAATAAATCCTTGCTGAATGCATTTTCCTTCAATCTGTTTTGATATCACATGAATAAGATTATGTTGTATATTTTGGTTAACATGAATGATTGGAACACTTACCTTTCGAGTTAAAATATGTTCAATATAAATCGAATGTTCCTGGTATTGTTCATAATCTTGTAGTACATCAGTACTTGGTTCATGTAAATTATCAACCTTGGTCAATATTCTCATTCGAATATTATCTAAAATATCGGAAGTGTCAATGTTTTGTAATTTAACATGAAATGAATTATTAACTCCAATCACCTTATATATCTTATCATTGAATTTTACAAAATCATCTACATTAAACATTGAATAACTATCATCTCCATCAAACTTCTTAATCTGAGAACCTTTCACTTCTTCATTTTTTCCTTCTTCATTTTGAATGACATATTCATTATCATCAATGTTCATGATTTCCCATGTATTTTTTTTATAGGTGACTAAATCGCCAACATTCCAATTTTTTTTAGAACGTGTTTTTTTTAATTCCGACATATTTTAATAGTATAAGATATTCTATTTATATTTTTTTATCAATTTTATTTTATTTTTTTATTTATATATGTCCGTTTGTATGATTTCTATATTCAAAAATGAAGGGCATATTATTCAAGAATGGATCAATCACTATATCAACCAAGGTATCGACAAGATTTTTTTAGTAGATAATGGAAGTACAGATGATTATCAAATTACAGATCATTTAGATAAGATTGAATTAATTAAAGATGATAAGAAATTTGCACAACAAGAATTTTATAATCGTTATGTTTATAAATATAAAGATTATACATGGACAATTTTTTGTGATTTAGATGAGTTTATTTATGCTAGACGTGGGTTTAAAACCATAAAAGAATATTTAAATCGTTTAAGACATGATATATCTTTAATTTATATACCATGGAAAATATTTGGATCAAATGGACATGTACAACAACCGTCTAATGTAGTTCAATCATTTACAAAACGAGTGAATTATAATAGACCATGTACAATACAAGGCAATGTGTTATTTAAACATAAAAATTTAAGTATGCCCAAATGTATTGTAAAAACAAAATACATAGAACATATCAAGGTCCATACCCAATTTACAACAGGAGGAATTCATATTACTGCAGATAATCAAATCTATAAATCTCCTGTAATACCTAATTGTCCTGGATTATTAAATAAATTAGTTGAAATTGATGAAGAAAAATTAAATCAATATTATTTACATATCAATCATTATATGATACAATCCTATGATTGGTTTATGGCAGTCAAAGCAACTCGTGGAGATGTAGATAAATTATCAGCTGAAAATATACGAGATGAAAAATATTTTAAAAAACAAGATTTACAATCCAATCAATTAGATGATTATGAATTATCTCTTTTGTTTTCTAAGAAATAAATATATTCTACTGGAGATAAAAAACATCGTTTATCAAAATAATGAATTCGATCATAATTTCTTAATATAAATTCTAACATAGTACAACATATTTCTCTAGTATGAATTTTAACATTATGTTTTTCTTCAATGATGCTTATTTTATGTCCTAATACTTCTTCTAATTTTTCACGTGCAACTTTGCGCTGAGAATCATTACATGTTTCTCCCGTATTCCTATTATTTGATTTTAAGGTTAATGTTTTAAATACCATATCGGTTTTTAAACTCTTATTTGCAATGAACCCAATGATTTGATTTAAATCTTTAGGTTTTTTCATATTGTTAATGACATCTTCCATTTCAATTAGATCACTTTCCATTTGCATATTCCATGTGTGATTATCTAAAAACAATATATAGGGTTTATTATCTTTTAATGTAATGATTCTATTTTTTTTCATATTTCGTTTAATATATTTATCAAGATGATTATCAAATGTATCAAAGGTATCTAAATTTAAAATATATTCTAATATCATTTTGAAATTTGTAAAATTTAATCTTTCCATGATAGAATCAATGATTAATTCATTTACATATTTGGTATGAATTCCAAATAAATTAAATAAATAATTTACCTCTTTATGATGCTCTTTAAATTTTTTATTTAAATCTTCTACCAATTCTTCAACATCAACTAACTCTTCTTTTTTAACTATACTAGGGATTTCTAATCGCAAATGACTTATATGAGTTGGAATTGGATTTATTTTTTGATATAATGGGGTTTCTTTGTTCATTAATTCTTTGGGTTGAAACATAAAATATTCATTCATCTTAATAAGTCTACCTTCACGACCTAATAAATCATAGATAGGTACTTTCATTTCAATCATTTCAGAAATTGCTGAATAAATTTGTAAATCTGTATATTTATTGATTAAATTTAATTCTGCTAATATTTCACACGCACTATATACATATCTCTTTTTAAATAATAATTGCACTGATGTAATCAATCTAGAATTGTTTAATTTTAAATAATAGGAATTATAAGTATCCACATTTTCTTTTAATTTAGGATTATCTGGTTTACATTGATAACTACATGATGATAAATAATCACATGTTGCTGAAAAAGGTTTATCTCCAATTGCATAATCTATTATTTTTCCAGAAGATAATTTTTGTTTTACAATTTGATTCATGTTTTCTTCTGTAAAATTCAATTGATCTTTGTTTAAAATACAATCAATTGCTGATTCTTTTAATATTCGTGCAATTTTACCAATTTTAATAGCACGTACTTCTGCTAATCGATAAAAATAATGATCAACCGTTTCTAATTGATTTCCTGAATCCGATGCATACAAATAAATTTCACAATTTCTTTCTGTAAATGGTAAATGCTTATGACTACAATTTCTTACACCTCTACCTATAATTTGTTCATTTCGATTCATGTTGTACCATGGATCCATGATATGGATTTGACGAATGTTTTTCAAATCAATTCCTTCCGCTCCTGATTCAGAAACAAAAATAACTTTAATGTTTTTACCATATTTATTATCTGGATTTGTTGCAATTTTAATCATTTCATTTTTGGATGGTGATAATTTAGGATTTCCACTAATGATAGTATATTTAGCTTGATGTTTAGTATATGGATCTGGTTTCATGGTTAACGAATCTAATGGTGTCACCTTTTTTTTATTCATGAGTGATCCTTCATATCTTGAAAATCCTAATGATTCTAATGCTAATGCCATGGGTACAATACCACCTGGTATATAAAAAGAATAGATAAGAACAATGCCAGTTGAATTCATAATTTTATCACATATTGTACTCATTTTAGCACTATAATTCGGTAATTCATCTGGATTAAAAATATAAGGTGCATCTGATTTATATTCATATTTATCGTCCACGTAATTCATAATACTACGCAGTCCTTCTTCTCCATAATTTTTTTCATCATTTGGAAATATGATATTTAACATTTGTATGGGAGGTCGTAAATCATTTACATTCAATGATTTATTTTTAATGGTTTCAGCATATTCATTGTACATTTCTTTTTGATATCCTTTTAATTTAACTGTATATATATCAATATGTTCAATTGGTTCAGAATTTTCATCTAATCCTAAATATTCTTTAAATTCTATGTGTTTTTTATCCTCAATCATGGAAGGAAATATACGATAAGGGAATGTATATGGGTTTTCACTTCGAACAACAGAAATATATCCTCTTGCTTTTTCAAGTAATAATTCTTTACCTTTTTCAGTAAATTCACCAGTTGGAAGAAAGATATCACGTTTCTTAGGTAATGGACGTTTGTCATTTTGATTTAATAATTGTAATAACAATACAATTTCATCAAAATCATGATACATCGGTGTTGCAGAAAGTAATAGTAATTTAGTATTTACATATTTTAACATTTTTAACATTCGTATTGCAGCAACTTTATTATCAAGGATGTCTTCGTTTTTAGAAGATGCTTTTTGAGCTTCGTTGGTGACAATGTTTTGAACTTCATCAATGATGATTAAACAGTTTTCATATTCTTTTTGTAATAAATAAGATAATTGTTTTTCTTTTCTTTTTTTATTTTCAATATGTTCTACTTCACTAAAAAATTTATTATTAATATAATTTCCAAATTCATGATATCCTAAAAATTTATAATATTTATTAATAATTTTATCGATTTCATTCACTACTTGTTCCTTACTTAATCCCGTTAAATTCATTGGATTGATTTCAGTCAAAAATTTATTTCCAATGCATCCCGTCATTGACCATACACCATTGGTTTGTTTTAAATTACTTTCATTAAATAATTGAAGTCGATAATTACTTTGAACGGTATCACTTGCAATGATGTATATTTTTTTCTCTATCCCCATTTGTTTCATATATTCTCTATATTCTTCACTAATGGTAATAGCAGCACATGTTTTACCAGATCCTACACCATGATATAACAATAAACTATTATAAGGGGTTTGATTGGATAAGAAATTACGCACAAATGCTTGATGTGGTGCTAATTGAAATACAGGTGCTTCACATAACTCAGTGGCTCTTTCTTCCGATACATAAATCGTTCCATCATAGGCAGTATCAGAAAACTCTTTTTTATTGGATATTTTTAAATTAAATAATGGGTCATCTAAGCTTGGATATAAAATTTCATGATTCATTATATATATTTAAAATTATATTTTATCTGTTATGGACGGAATACTTTTTATTTTAATATTATTTCTTTGTAAAATTCCTCTTACTAAATCAGGTAAGATACTTACATAATTCATATAAGTTCGATATGAAAATCTACATAATTGTGTATGATTTTCTAATTTTATACTAAACCACCAATACGATGGTATATAAATCAATTGTCCTTCATATACTTTAATTTCTAAAAATTTAACCTTATTGTACATTGATAAATGTTTTTCATCTGGATTCCATGGATTGATTTCTGATTTATATTCTTCTGTTTCATAATTTACGATTTTGTATAAATACTTACTATTTTTAGGAGGTGTCAATTTGACGGTGATATTACCTTTTAATACAACAAAATAATCACGATAATAATTATGATATCGTAATGGTAATACTGTATCATTTGATCCTGATATAAAATCATAATGTTTAGAGGCGATCATATAAGGTCGTAATAATTCATCGGATGTTTCATATGATTTTTTTAAGGTTGTATCCTCTAAAAACATTTCATTGTTTTCTGTATAAAATTTATGATCATTATCCTTTTCAAATAATTCAATTGCTTTAGAAAACAATAGGGGTACAACGGATTGATTGTCTTTGATGTTAATATCAAATGCAGTATAATCATTGATATTGATTTGAATTGGATAATGAAATAAAATAGGTTGTCTTAGTTCACATACCTCTTCTAATCTAGTTTTATTAGGTGGTTCAATTTCATAGATTTCTAAATCATCACTTGTTTTTAATTGATAAACAATGTGAAGATATAGAAAAATAACAATACATATTGTTAATAATGTAATTAATAAATTCATATTATTAACATGTTAGACTCTTTTTTTATATATATTTACGAAAAACTATTCTATTTTTATACCAGTTTCATTAATGATATGTCTATTTATGATTGGCATACACCATAAGATAACAAAAATATATGTTATACATATCATTATTACAACATATATACCGATAACTTTATATAATTCATTTAACTCATTCATAACTATAATGAAATAATATTATTTAAGAAAATGAAATACCAATATCCGATGGATGTTGTAATTTTTGATCCATATCTAACTTAATTGTTCCTCCCTTCTTTTTGGTTGGCTTTGCAATGGAAGGAGTTTGTACAGTTGGACTTGTAGGAGTTACTGGTGAACTAGATTTATCAGGTTGTACCATTTGTTCTAATCTAGAAATACGTTCTTCTAAGGATTCAACATCAATTAAACGTTTATTGATATCACTGAATACTTTATTGATTAATTCAACATCAGGTGTATTGTCACTAATGTAATTTTCATGTTCACCCATTTTACCTTCAATTTGCTTAACATGATTGTTCATAAATGTTTCCATTGAAATAAGACGCTGATTAATAAACTTAATTGCATCTGGAATGCTTATACGATTTACAGGGTCTTGTTGAGGTGGTTGCTGTGGAGGAGGTGCAGTATAAGTATTTCGGGATTGTACAGCAGAATATTTCTTTGACATTATGAAATTTTATAATATTATATCTTTTATGAATAATCGCAATTTTTATTTCTGTTTATAGTTATATGAGTTCAGAACCTTCATTTTTTTCTTCCGTATTTAACTTTGATGAAACTTCTAAAAATGAAATTCTTAATATCATTCAATATGGAATTTTAGCAATTCTTTTAATTTCCTTAATATTAAAATTGGATCAAACTTATGCTCCTTCTTTCGATGAAAACAAAGATACTTTAGCCATTAGTGTTGAAATTCTTATTGAATGTATTGTATTACTTGTGTCTTTTGTTTTCATTCACCGTATTATTGTTTATATTCCTACCATGAGTGCAACCAATTATTTACCTCAAAACTTAATCACCATTATTTTACCTTTCCTATATGTCTTATTAAATCAATCTACTCTTAGCAAAAAAATAAATGTTGTATTAGGTCGTATCTTTGGTAAACAGGAAGGATTTGAACCTAAAAAGAAAGACATTAAAGTTTCTCAACCTTTAGCAGGTGGATTCAGTACTCCTTCTCTATTACCTCAAGGTCTTAATACCACCCAAATTCCTTCTCATCCACAATCATCGATCCCTTCAGCAGATCCTGATTATAATTCTATGTTCAGTGGTTCGGGTAGTAACATGCCTGCTGGACAGCCAGAATTTGAACCTGTTCCTGCCAATTCAGTTCTAGGAAGTTTATATTAATTTATGTAACCACTTAAAAAAATTGAAACATAAGTATATTAGATAATAGAGTTGAAAACAAAAATAAACAATGAAGGCTCGTCGTCCCTATTTATATGGTGGTGCGAGAATGCTGCGATTTGCTTTAGTTGATGTTATTGTTCAAGATATCGTGGGAGTGGCACACCCTACTCCCCAGCAAATCGAAGCCAACAAACATCGGATTGAAAATTACGTAGACTCTCTCGGGATCTTCGTTCAAGGAGTCGATCCTCCCCTGGAGGAAATTCCCAATGAGAACCAACCTGAATCCCCTCGACCAACGAAGAGGGTAAGGTCGGATTCACGTTAATTTAACAATCCATTTTTTATTTATTTTTTAAAGTTATTTAAATATAAATATTCATATTAAATATAAATGAATTTACCACAAGAAAAAGGGTACACTATGTACACAAAACAAGATTGTAGCTTTTGTATTAAAGCAAAAAAAACATTAGATTGTGAAGATGTTAAATATACTATCTTTTATTGTGATGATATATTAGCAAAAAATAGAGTTGAATTTTTAAATATGATGTCCACCTATACTACCCAAAAAACATTTCCATATATATTTCATGATGGTGTATTCATTGGTGGTTATAAAGAATTACTTGAACATTTAACCTTTCAAGATATGTAATTATATAAAATATGTTTTATTTTATATAATTTTATATTGTTTTTATGTAATGAATCAAATTTTAGATGACATTGATACTATTTATACACAATTTTATGGTACACCATTATCTGAAACAAAATTAAAAGAAAAAGAATTTGAAAAACGATTCATTTATCCTTTATATCAATTATCCATCAATTATCATGGTACATTAGATTATAGTTTACCCAATGTCATTTTTATTACTTTTCCTATGACTGATGTAAAACCACTTAATAAATATAATTTTTATTTTGAATCTTGTATTTTTCGATGTAACAATCAAATTAATTTTCATCAAAAATATTCACATCTTGAATTAACCAATATTCATGATGATACTATTTATGATACAATTCATGATTTTATTACGAATATTCCTATAGAAAAATGTTATACGACTAATGTGGATGTTTTTAATCCATTTTAAAGATGTTCATGGTCAATTAAATAACATTCAATATTATATTCTTTCATTTCTAATTCTACATCTTCAACATTATCTAAATGATCATCTACAAATATGATTTTATCACATTTATGTTGTTCATATAATTCTTTTACTTTTTTTCCTTTCGGATATGAATGATGTACATCCTCTGATTCTATTTGTATATCACAATCATTTAAATGATTCATTGTGATATCTTTCATATTGGTATCCCTAGCAGTCAATAACATTAATTTACTATTCGACAGTTCAATTCTTTTTAATAAATCCTGAAATGAATTACCATCCAATAATTCAGGTCTTTCAATATCAAGTATTTCTTTCCAATCATCATACACTAATTGATTTGTAATTTCTTTATCATGATGTCGTTCATAATACTCTACTCTATCTTTCCACCATGTTTTTCCCATACTATTGAATTTAAGGATTGTATTGTCTATATCTAAAATGACCAATGTATTTGGATGCACTATAATTTCATCATAATTTTTAATTTCTTTCATTTACTTGAAATTATGAAATTATCTTTATATGATTTTTATTTATTCTAATATTTCTTTTTGTTCTTCTTTTGTTTTATGATTCCAATGCTTTACTAATATTGCAGTCGAATAATTCTTACTTAACATTTCTGAATGTTTATGGATAAATCGATAATATTGTTTATCCCATTCTTTTGACCATTCTCCTTTTTTATAATGTGACATCTTCATAATATAATTACTACTTGAAAAGTATGGTCGTGTCATTAATTTATTACTATTATACGCTGTCATTACTGTATTTCCTACCATTACCCAATCATATGAGTCTACTGTCCATTCCATAAAGATTCGATATACTTCCTTAGGATGAATTTCATTCAATAACATCCAATTACCTAACACCATTAATCGCTCTATATGATGTACATATCCATATTTATTTATTTTTTGAATTAAATCATCAATTGGATCGATTCCAATTCCTTTCCACCAATCTTTATTTATTTTTTTATGATGATTCATTTGATTTTCATTCATAATGTTTGGTTCTAATCGATAGATACTGTATATATATGTTCGCCATCCAATCACTTGTCTTATAAACGCTTCAAAATCTTCAATGGGTATTGAATGAGTTTCATAATAGTCTATTGCTTTTTCAACTACCTCATGATCTAACAATAACCCTATATTTAACATGGGAGTTAATACTGAATGAAATAAAAAAGGTTCATTACTCATTGCATCTTCATAATTACCAAAATGTTTGAATCTTTCTTTGAAAAATTGAACTAACCATTTTAATGCACCTTTACGATCAATTGGATAATAATGATTTAATTCACCATAATGATTTGGAAAATTCTTTCCCACATATTCTTTTGCTTCTTTGGTATATTTATTTTCTTTGATTGGGTTTATATCTGGTACATCTATATGTTTAGGTAATGGATTTCTATTTTCGGTATCATAGGACCATTTACCGATAGGTTTACCATCTTTCATTAATATATTTAATTTTTTACGCATAAATCTATAAAATAAATCATTATGGTATCTTCCATTTTTATAAAAAACATCTTGATTGTCCTTAATTTCTTTTTCAGATAATAAAAATTGTATATCTGGTAATACATTACATTTCATTTTTAATTTTTTTTTTATTTTATAATCAATTGGATCAATATAGGTTACTTCTTTGATTGTTTTATACAATTGATCAACCTCATTATAATCTATATATTCTATGTCATAATGATGTGATTTTAAATAATCATAATAACATTTCATACTTGAACGATGATAGATTAATTTAATTCGATTGAATTTAAAATCAGTAAAATATCGGGGTTCTTCTATAATATAATATTTATATTTCGTATCTAATTTTAATGTATAATACAATTGTGTTGGAAATATAAAATAGTTCATATAAAAAGTTAATATTTAAATTGAATGAATTTATATATTTATATGCATTCATAAAAAAATGAAACCTATCTATTGTATTCGTCATAATAGTATTGAAATAAATCGTATTCTTAGTAGATATGGTAATTCACATGAATTAGCTTATTTTGATGATAAATTTGATCAAATTCATTGGACATGCTTGTCTTTAAATACCTCTGATCGTGCAATTGAATTACTTGAACAAAATCCAGATAAAATTCATTGGTATAATTTATCATCCAATCCTAATGCAATTCATATTCTTAAAAAAAATATAGATAAAATCGATAAAATACGTATACATTGTAATCCAAATGGAATTGAAATTATCAAAGACCATATAGATACATTAGATACAAATGGATGGAATCAATTATCATTAAATCCAAAAGCCATTTCTATATTAGAACAAAATTTGGATAAAATTGATTGGTATAATATTTGTAGAAATCCTGCTGCTAAATCATTAATATTACAAAATAAGAATCGTATCGACTGGCATTATCTAGCTTGTAACAATTATTATAATCACCCTGATGAATTTAGAGATATCATTTCATCTAATTTAGATAAAATAGATCCTAATATTTTATCATGTATACCTGATGCAGTTCAATTTTTAGAATTTGATAAGATTAATTGGGTTGAATTATCTGCAAATCATAATGCAGTCCATTTACTTGAAAAGTATCCTGAAAAAATAGACTGGAGTGGTATATCTGTGAATTCAAAAGCAATTCATATCTTAGAAAAAAATATAAATAAAATCAAATGGAACATGATATATCATAATAAAAACCCTGGTATTTTTCGTTTAATTGAAAAATATTGTCCAAATATTATTTGGAATGAATTAGTACATTATAAAAATGCTATTCCATTACTTAGTAAGAATGTATCTGAATTAAATGATATTGGATGGAAAAATTTATGTGGATATAGTTATGCGATTGATCTATTAATGGAACACTTTGATAAAATTAAAGATCATCGGCATTTATTATGGAATAATCAATCTCCAAGATTAGTATTAAAATTGGATTATAAACAAATGAAAGAAAAAAATCAATACTTTACAGAAGAATTGGTTAGCAAAGTATTTCATCCTAAACGTTTATTATACATTTGTAAAGAATATCATATTAAATTTGTAGATATTCATGATTATTATTAAAATAATTTCTTTTTTTTCAAAAAAATTATAAAAAAATTATAAAAAAATTATAAAAAATAGTTCATCGGAAAGACTTAAACATCCAACTCTTCTGGAATCAACTTCCTGGACTCCGCCAGGAAATGAACCGCCAAGTCGCCTTTGATTGTCCGAACAGAAAGAGCAAGATTTGACACTTCAGTCACCATCTTCTCGTCCCATCCAGGGGCAACCTTCTTGATGTCTGCAAGAACAGACACACCAATCAGGCACATGACTTGGTCGGTTTCAATCGAAGCCTTTGTAATCTCAATCACACGTCGGACAAGGTCCAGACCGTCTGAACTGAAATATTCAGATGCACGAGGATCAGTTGACTTCGAAAAGTCCCTTGCCAACGCAGCAATTGTTTGCATTCCTTGAACTTGTTGGTCACGAGAAGACCTATCTTCAATGCTCGTTGCAATGAAATTATGATGGTTCTCCATATTCGAAAAATCAACCTCATCATTGGTACGAAACAATCTTGCCCCCGGGATGGGAGTACCAAGTTGAAAGCCAAGATGAGTAAGAGTTTCCGCATAGGAAAAACGATCTCCACTGAGCTGTTTAAACTCAATGAGATGGGTCTCGTCCTCGTTCAGATAAATTCTAATCTCAAACCGCAAAAGGTCATTCTGCACCAATTGTGTACACAAATACACGCACCTGCGTGTTACCTGGTGTCCAATACCTAGACGTGTAATTGCGTCCACAACGGACTTAACTACTTCTTCATAAGGCTTGTTCACCTTAATCGAAGTACTGAGAGGAGTACACAGAGGATGAAAAGCAGGAGCTGACATTTGTTTTAAGAGATTTTAATATTTGATTTATGGATATTAAACAATTCAATTTTATATATCGATTACATAAATTTTATTATATCTACTAAATATATAATGACTACCATTTATTTAACAAGACACGCATATTCATGTGCAAATTATAATACAGATTTAAATAATCGGATTAAAGCTCATCGTAAAAGAGATCCATCGATTACGATGTGGGGTATCTATGGTACAATGTTAATATCTGAAAAAGAACCATTCATTATATCACCATCTACAATTGCAGTTTATGTATCTTGTTTAATTCGTACATGGCAAACTGCAGTCATTTTATATCATAAATGCCAAACGATCAATTTAATTGTATCACCATTTGCGAAAGAAGAAAATTCAATAAGTATGTTGAACGAAGATAACAAACCAAATAAAGTCGAAAATCAATGTGTTTATTTTTTATATTTTTTAAATACAGTACGTCAATATTTAGTTTGTAAAAAAATAACAGTATTTATTGCTGGAGAAGGAAAATTAGAATTTATATTGGATGGTGAATGGAAATTAAATACTGAAATGAATACATTATTCGATTATAAACCTAAACCAGCACAAACGCGTAAAACAAGTATAAAAACAATACGAACATGTATTGATTATATACCACAAAAAATAAAACCTGCTCAATTTGATGAATATAAACATCATTTGGATGAAAACATTCAACAATGTTTAAGTAAAGAAGGTGTACACCCGATTCAAAAATTAATTACAAATCCTTATATCTCTTATTCCCCTGATTATTTAGAAACAAATCCTAATAAATTTATGGCATGGTTAATTTCACAACCTACTACCAATAATGAATATCGATGTGTTTTACATAGCAAGATCATTCGATCTTATTTAAAAGATCATTTTGGTATGGATAAAAAAACAAATCCATGTAGCAATCAAAATACATGGACCTTAAAATTATCATTAAATACAAACAAATATATTACGGATGGTACATTGTATGAAGGATTACCTAAACCAAATACTAAACTATTAACCCATGAAAATGAAATTATTTGTAATCAAGGATTAGGAGGAAAAAATAAAACAAAAAGAAATAAAAGAAATAAATATAAATAGATATTTATAAGTTTATATAAATGTCTCAATCTAAAATCATTCAAGACATTAAACTAGATTTTAAAGATGTTCTGATTGTACCTCAACCTTCCTCTGTTAATTCTAGAAGCGAAGTTGATTTAACTCGTACTTTTACATTCAAATATTATCCAAAAACACTAACATGTATACCTATTATTGCTGCGAATATGTCAACGGTTGGTACGATTTCCATGCAAACCGAATTATCTAAACTAAAAATATTAACTGTATTGAATAAATTTGTTGTCATTGACGATGAATCCTCTAAATTTATTTCCAAAGAGTATACCTTTTTATCATGCGGTGTAAATGATTATGATTCTATTATTAATTCAATTGAAACATATGGGTTTGATAAAATTTGCATTGACATTGCAAACGGTTATATCGATAAAATTTTGGAAACCATTCAATTTTTTAGAAGTAAATATCCACATTTATTAATCATGGCTGGAAATGTTGCAACTGATATTCGATGCAGTCAATTAATTAAAGCAGGTGCTGATATTGTAAAAATTGGCATCGGTAGTGGAAGTGCTTGTTTGACTCGTTTAAAAACTGGTGTTGGATATCCACAATTGTCTTGTATTTTAGATTCTGTACAAACCACTCGACTTCATAAAGGTCTTATGGTAAGTGATGGTGGATGTTCCTCTTCCTCTGATGTATGTAAAGCATTTGGTGCAGGTGCTGACTTTGTCATGTTGGGTGGTATGTTGGCAGGACATTTAGAATCAGAAGGTGAAATCATGGAAGTCAAAGGACATAAAAAAATGTTATTGTATGGAATGTCCTCTAAAATTGCACAAGATAAATTCAATGGTGGAATGAATTCTTATCGTACAAGTGAAGGGCGTTGTATGTTGTTAGATTATCGTGGTAATGTAAGTCATACCATACAGGACATATTGGGTGGATTACGTAGTTATGGTACATACATTGGATGTAATAAGATTGTAGATTTTTCAGATCATACTACATTCATACGTGTAAATCAACAATTAAATAATCCATATGATTCATAATTTATTTTTATAAAAAATAATATAAAAATATATTATAATAATAATAAAAATGAATGTTTTTAAAGAATTTAAACGATCTACCTCTATCCATGGATTAATTGATAAAAATGAAATATTAGAATTTGATTTTTTATGTCCTGATATATATGATATGCCAAATTATAAAGATGAACCTATATTTATAACAGACGGTATTATTATGATTGAATTTAATGATATTGATATATCTCATTTTACAAAAAATGATTTGATACAGTGTATATCCATTAATTTTGTATCAATTGTGAATGTTCCATTTGAAATAATAGATATAAATCCAGATGATAAGTATATTAACGTATCATTTAAAACAAGTCATAAAGTAAATAGTGCAATTACATTCACACAATCTACTACGACCATAAATGGTTATCATGTTACTAAATTAAAAAAAGATATTCTAAAAGTATTTGTGAAATTAGCAGATTCAAAATATATAAACCATATTGTTAAAATCAGTAGTGATATTGAATATAAATGGGTTAAAGAATAATTTATTTTTATAAAAAATAATATAAAAATAAATTCTATTTCAAATGAAGAGGGTTGACACCATCAAAAGTTCTTGATTCTCTTGTTGAATCATACAAGATTGTATGTATTCTTCAATCGATTCTTGAACATCCTCAAAGTAGATCGCTTTTTCTTCCGTGGACATAAATCCATTACGAATCTTGTCAACGAGACAACACATTCGTGATTTCACAATATCACGGAGATATCTAGACGAAATCGTCTTAGATTCAGCAAACTCGTCAAGTTCAGACATGAACGAATTCAATAAACGCTGGATATCCTCAGTTTCAAGATGTTTACACATCATTTCCATTTGGAAGAATGTGATGAACTCGTTAAACTTAAGGGTTGCCATTGTAAAGATACTATTTATTAAAGTAAAAAAATAGTATCAATTTTATGTATTAGTTACATATCATTGCTACAATAAGAACCGTAAATATTAATTTACTAATCAATGAGACAAAGATATATTCAGCTAATCCATTGCAGGTATTGTAAACATGTGTCATAAACACATACATACCTACTGTATTTAGAATGGTATATAATGTATATACACCACTATAAACCACATAATTTAGGTGTGTCAATCGATCTGTAATTAATCTAGATGGTGTAATGATAATACCAATACTAATGATTAACAATAATGCTTCCATATATCCAGCTAAAATTAAATAATCTTTCATTGACATTTCATGTTTTTGAATAATACATAATTCTTGACTATAGATACCAAAATATAAATCGGTTACACTAAACGGTAAATATATGATACATAGTAACATAATCACTATCGTTTTTGCGTAATATACCGGTTCGTATGACATTTTTTTTATTTATTATAAAATTAATTATATCATTTCAATTTTATGTAAAATGCATCTCCCCAATCATATTCAGTCATATATGTTTCAACTCGATGTAATTTAAATTGTAATAAATATTCATCTAATTCATGAATTAATGCACATTCTTTATATAGATAATCCGTATTAACTTCAATATAAATATATTCAACATCCTTTAAATATTCTTCCATTCCTTTTAATGCTTTTAATTCTGCACCTTGAATATCTATATTTAAAAAATTAAATTTAATATCATAGTTAGATAGAATCGATGATAATAATGTAGTTGTTGTTTTAAATGAACTAACGTAATATATATCGGAATGATAAATTTTATGTAAATCAAATTCTAACATAGATGATGATTCCCCATTATTTGAAATATTAAATCTAACTTCTTCTATTTTATCAGAAACTACTGCTTGTTCAATTAATAAATTTTGAAATCTTTGTTTACAAAGATTAACTTTATATTCTAATGCATCAATCCATAATATTTTATTACGAGGTATATATTGTTCGTAAGCATTTATTTCTTCACATTCATGTGCACCTACATGTAAAATACCAGTGAATATAATATTATATTTACGTATTAATTCATGTAATGAAATAAGCATATATATTGTATGTATATACTTATTTATATAATTTAAATTTATTTGCATGGAGCAAAACTTTTACGATGATATTCTGTAATACCATACTGTTTAATTCCATCCATATGTTTTTTAGTTCCATATCCTTTATTAGTTAACAATCCATATTTTTCATTTAAATCTGGATTTTCTTTACATAATTCTTCAATATATTCATCTCGTGCTACTTTTGCTAATATAGATGCTGCTGCTATACATGTATATGTATTATCTCCATTTACAACACACTCATGTGGAACTTGTTCTATTCTTTGTATGGTTGGATTGAATCGAGTGATTGGATGAAAATAAGGACCATCAATTAATAATGTAGTTGGTTCATTCGTTAAAATTTGTAATATAGATTGTTTCATAGAATGCATCGTTGCTTGTAATATATTCATTTCATCAATTGTTTTTTCATCCGAATAGGTAATTGCCCATATTGAATTTGCTTTGATATATTCAGATAATTCTTTTATTTTCTTTTTATTTTTGATTAATTTACTATCTTTTATACGATGATGATCAAACTCATGTTTTGGCAATATAACAGCTGCTGTATAAACTCTCCCAAACAATGGACCTCTACCTGCTTCATCTACCCCTATTTCTAAACGATCTTCATTTAAATATGGTTTTAACATTTTATATTATCTTTATTGATTTCTTTCTAAATAAAATTGATTTTAAATTTAAATTTATACATAATTTATAAACAATAATGACTACTTTGTCCGACGAACAAAATCAAGCATTTGTATTATTTACTCGTTATCAAAATTTATTCATTACAGGACCTGGTGGTACTGGTAAAACTAAATTAATTCAACATTTATATAAATATAGCTTAATTCGTAATAAAAATATTCAAGTTTGTGCATTAACTGGATGTGCAGCTGTATTACTTGATTGTAATGCACGTACCCTTCATTCATGGACTGGAATTGGATTTAATAAATTATCATTTGAACATATTTTAGCTCAACAGTTGAAATATAAAAAAAATATTGAAAAATGGTTATCCATTGATATTTTAGTGGTCGATGAAGTAAGTATGTTATCCAAAGAATTATTTGAATTAGTCAACAAACTAGCAAAAACAATTCGTAAAAATCCATTACCTTTTGGAGGCATTCAAGTTGTATTTACAGGTGATTTCTTTCAGCTTCCACCTATTCCCGACAAAGATAAACCCATTTCTTTTTGCTTTGAATCTGATGATTGGTACGATGTATTTCCAAAAGAAAATCATATCCAATTAAAAACCATGTATCGTCAAAATGATCCATTGTATGTGGATATTTTATCCCAAATTCGCATTGGTACAATTGATGCCGATCATATCGAAGTATTACAGTCACACGTAAATAAACCTAAACCAGAAAATATGGTCATTACCAAATTGTTTCCGATTCGTTTAAAAGCAGATCAATACAATACTTTAAAATTTAATGAATTAGATACTGAAATTAACACTTATAAAATCAGTATCAATCATGATGTAATGCATCATATTTATAGTGGTGAAAAATTAGATACTAGAACACTTGCAAAATGCAATCAATTATCTGATGCACAACTTAAGTTTGAAACGGATCAACTTATTTCCAACAATAATATTCCATTAACATTGGATTTAAGAGCTGGAGCATGTGTTATGTGTACACGTAACATTGATGTTGAAACCAATAAAATTTGCAATGGTAGTCAAGGTAAAATCATTGGATTTAATGCCTACAAACACCCTATTGTACATTTTGATTCAGGTATTATCATGCCAATTGAACAATTTCATTGTCAACACAGTGAATATCCAAGTATTGTAGTTTCACAATTTCCATTAGCTTTAGCATGGGCAACTACAATTCATAAAATTCAAGGTGCTACCTTAGAACATGCTGAAATTGATTGTGGGTTGAATATATTCGAATATGGTCAAACGTATGTTGCCTTATCTAGAATTAAAAATCTAGATGGATTATATTTATCTAATTTTAATCCAATTAAAATCAAAGCAAATCCAAAGGTGATTGATTTTTATAATTCGATGTAAATTTAAAATTTTTTTATAAAAAAATAATGTTATTACATTATATTGTCAATTAAAAATTGATGGAGTGCATCTGCATGTTTACTGCTAAATCGTGAATATTTATAAATACTCACATGATTTAATGTCATAAAATTAATTTCTAACGAATATTCATTGTTTCCTAAATAGGATTGATGAATAGATGTTATGCTATTGAAAAAATATATAGATTTACTAGGAAACTCTCCATCTTCTTTTATTACATTAATTTGTAATGAAAATTTATTATCTTTATATGTTTGAATTGTATATGTAATATCATACCATATTTCAGTTTGTTTTACATCAAAATATCGTTTAAGATTTAATTGATTTGAAACAACTGGTAATGCGACTTGAATATCCATTTTTTTAATATTTATTTTTTTATATTTTATATATTCAATTTTATATTGTATTCATTTTATAAAATTGAACTGCTTTTATTTTATGTACTTAAATAAACCCACAAGCACTATGGCACTTTCGCCCTATCACTTGAAAGTCGAGCAAATCCACTCTACCATTTTCTCAGAACAATGTCATGCGTCTGCTGGATGCAAAGATGACACACTGTCTCTGTTGGGGATGTTGAATTGTGCCATCGACATGGATCATTTCGACCAAAAGACTTACTCCTACTACAGGGGTCTCATCGACAAGTGGATTTCGACCCACAGTGGACGAACATTTGTCACCGTTGGAACAACGGTCGATGTTCTTCAAGATCGACGATTCAGCAAGAATTCATCTCTCTCCGAGATGATTTTTGCTCTGATTCCCGCCTTCAAGAAGGAGATCTACGACCGTTTTGGATTCTCTCCCATAGAAACCGCTCGAGAACAAGCTTTCTCAAAAGCGGACGTGAGTTGGCATCATGGACGAAGTTCCACTGGTCCAATTCCTCTCGAAAAATTGAGGGAGACATCGTTCAGTCGAACCCCTACCACGGGAGGACTTGACTTCTCTCGAGTTACAAGGTCTTAAAAATGCATTGCATTTTTTTTATGTTATCAATTAACAAAATTGATGTTAAAATTTTAAAAAAATATATATTTATCATCGTGAAGAATGACTGCGTTTTCTGAAAACTTTGATGATCTGAAAATGATGCATCGTAGTTCAAGAAAATCATTCTACAAAAATCTGGAGCTGAAAAAGCAATGGATTTCCATGAACATCTATTACAGAAAAATCATGAAAATTGCAAAGATGATGAATGTCATCACACAGTTGCATGACTTGATGGAAATCGAGTCTGTGTATTATCGGATGCTTGGTGAATTTGAATCATGGCTTTCCAAATACCCAGATTTCTTTCACTTTCAATGGTTTCGAGAGGATTTGGTTCTTATGCTGAATGCATTGGTGGACCAACTTGTTCTTTCATTTCCTGAAAAGGAAAAAACATTTAGATGGATTGACAACTATCCTAATGTCAATCTATCTCTATTGTAATTCTCCATTGATTGTTTTTTATATTTTTTTTTATATTTCTTTTAATAATTTAAGTATTATATCTTTACATTTAGTTTCATTACCAAAATCTTTGATTTTCATACATTCAATGTATTCTTTATAATATAAAAGAGATTCCATATCATAAAAATTTATTTTATTTCTTTAAATAATTTTTTTAAATATTTATGATCTTTTTCTTTAAATGTTTCATAACGAGTAATAATATCTTTATCATTGGTATGATAAAATCGTATAAATCCTAAATCATATACACCAAAAAATTCATTCATTAATATTTCATATTGTTCTGATGTATATATAAATTTAGTATCAGGATTTTTGTAATTTAACAAAAATAATTCATACAATTTTAATATTTCTCGATAATAATATTTAGGATTACTTCGATGCTTATCAATGATATAATACATTTGAAATATTTGGGTATGTGTATTTGGTTCTTTTTTTTCATATTTTAATAATATTTGTTTGAATTCTTTTAAAGTTGATTTATTGATTTTACTCCTTGATTGTTTATTATATTTTGAATTAATCAATATTTCCGCCCATATAAGTGTTGTCACTATATCCCATTCTATATGAGTTGCATATGGTAGTTTTTGATCAATTACATAAGGAATTAATGTCTTATTGATAAAATATTCATCTACCCCATAAATATATTGTTCCATCTCTTTCGTGATATGAGTTGTATTTTTATAATATTCATAAAAAGAATAAAATTTACTTTTATGAGATAAGGTTTCTTTTAAAAAAGAAATGATTAATTCATTTGGTAAACGTTGAATGGAACAAATTTTATCAGTCAATGTATATACATTAATATGATCATGATATAAATACTCTAATTTATTATGAATATTAAAATAAATTCTACTCGCTGAACTTAATGTTCCTATATTGAATAGGGTAAGTTTATTTAATTTATGATTCTTTTTTAATATATTAAATACAGGTTCAGTATGAATGATATTTTCTTGATTTTCAATATCTATATCATTAATTAATATAAGATTAGCATCATTGTTTTCAAAATCAAAAATAGGAAACATTCTTACAATTGTACCAAATAAACCAACATGATAAATTTCATCTCTTACAAAATCAAAACAATGATATACTACCATTTCTAATCCATCAATCTTATTTAAGATATCCATAATTTTAGAATCATCATATATACTTCGATCAATGAATAATCGTAATGTAAAATCAGGAATCTTTTTTTTTAAATGATTTACAATGATGGATATACCATCCAAATATTTATCTAAGGATCGATATGAATTTTTTAATTTAAAAAGAGATGAACATATTAAATTTTTTTTTTTATTATAATCAATATTAAATAATGGTGTAAATTTACATACACTATTTTTTAAATAATCCATATAATAAAAAAATATTTTATTTATTCTTGAAACAGGATATAGTCACATGGATAAGTATTGATTGATTCGGACAACGAATCTGAAACGGATTTCATAACTAAACCTTTTGCCATTAATGCTTCCATTATTCTACGTTCAAAATTATTTTGAGTATACACCATATAAATATCTGTATCTGATTTTGTATCTAATCCACGTAAAAATCGATGTCCCAATTGATATATATTAATAGTATTGTAATTTGGACTTGCATAACAAACTCGTGGATAATCTCCGTGTTTGTCATCCAAATCAATACCTGTACTGATTACATTTATGTTTGCAATGATAATTTGTAATTCATTGTTCGGCTCTTGAAATTTATCAATTATTTTTCTACGATTTGTTAATGTTGTACTTCCTACAATCACGGCAAGATTGTATTCTTTTAAATCTTCAACTATTTTATGAATACTATCATTGTAATTTAATCCAATGACAATTTTTGTATTTATATTTTTTTGAAATGCTTCATCCACTAATCTAGTGAATATATTGATTTTTGAATATTCAATACGCATTAATGTTCGTGTAACTTGTCTTAATGTATCTCTTGCATTTGTAATTCGAACTGTTGTACCATTGAAGTTGGTAATTCGGCTTAGTTCTTGCAATGCTAGAGTAATTTCACGATTATGTTCATCATCATTCATTGTAAACAATCCATTATATTTATTCAATTTAACATCTGAATGTTGTGGAATTGTCATAATACTTGATGTATATGGTTTGAATACATTCAAAAATATCTGATGTACATATTGTACACATGAAAATGCATTTTGGTTATATTTATAATCACCATTTTCCCATGTAATTGTAACAAATGTATTCATCGTACGAGATACATAATGTTCATATGCATCCGGAATATGATTCTTAATATAATCAATGATTTCATTTATTCCAGCATGTGTTTTTCCACTTACTAATTTCTCATGATTCATTACATTTACTGTCCTCATCAACCTAACAAATTGTTCTTTTTTGTCAACTGGACTTCCTGACAGAAGTAATACACGTGAATATCCGCCTTTCATGTAGTTATCATGAATAACACGAATACATTCGGTACATGCTTCTGTTTGAGCTGAATTGTTTTTTATATTTTGAAATTCATCAATTACAAGTAATAAACCTTCATTTACTAATTGTTTATATTTATCAGTTGCTTTATATGCATACTTGTCCATTAAACGAACATCTCCATTTTCCATCGTTACATATGCTTTAAAGTCATCACGAATTAAATATCCACACTTGGGACTATTGAATTTGGATCCGGCAATTTCATTATAAGTTAAGTGCTGATCACTATTTAAACCATATTCTTGATTCATATATAACCATTTATTTTTTACACTTAACGGTGAAATGGTAACAATATGCCGAAATCCTCTCGCTTGGAAGATTTTAGCAGATGTATACGTTTTCCCGGTACCGAGTGATGATAAATCAAATGCAAAGTAAGATTTATCTAAGATTTCATTTAGGGCAGAAACATGTTGTTCCTGATAAGGATATAATTGGATAGCTTTCATCTCTATTTCTACTTTTTCAACCTTTTTTTCAGGAACTAAAGATATTTTAGTGGAAGTATCTGGATCATCTCCAAAATTTCGAATGTATAAAATTGTATTCATATTGTGATCTTCAAATATGTTTTTATTTGATTCATTCAACAAATCAATAAAATTTTTACATTTAAGTTTTAATTCTTTTAAATCATTATCAAAATCTTTACTATTCTGTATCATATCATATAATTGACTTTGAAAATCATCCGTATGTACGATATATAATTGAAGCATACTTGTGATTAACTCATAAACACGCTGTTTAATATAATTTTTATATACGAGTGATTCCCATTGTTTATCATTGATATCTTTAATTGCATATTTAACTTGCAATTCATCATACTTATCTCTAGATTTTGCTGTAATGGTTTCTACTTTATATTCAGTTGTCATTAAATATCTAATTTTAGTAGTTGTATCATATAAAATATCAAATACTTCTTTATCAATTGTACGCTTATGCGTTTTAATTTCTGTCTTCATAATCGTTAATGGAATACGAGGATTTTCTAGATCCGATCGACAATCATTACCTATTTCGTTTATATTCTGCCGAATCATACGATTTCTATAATGATGATTAGTTGAACCTATCATAATTGTTAGATGATCATATGAAAAATGTGTACCACAATATGTACACATCATATGATCACAACCTTCTGTTTTATGAATTAAAGTATTACATTTAGGACAAGGCTTTGAAGAAGCTTTAATCTCTTTAATTGTTTTTAATACTTCTGGATCACATTTATGATTATCTTCCATAATACATTCGCATTCATTACATACATTTGCATTACAAAAACTACATACTCCTCTAATAATCACACCTACACATCCTTTCGATGGGCAATTGATTGATTTATGGACTGTAATTTTACGGTCAGGTTTAGGTGGTAATCCTCCTTTTATGAATCGTCCTTGACTATTGTAATGATGTACATTGACACCGGCTTTATTTGCATTAGCTTTAATAATATTGCAAATTTGTGTCCACTCTACTAACGGAGCAATCGATTCTAATTCTTTACGTTGTTGAAACATAATTTCTTTTAATTCATTTTGTTTAATGTTATTGTTTACAAAAGTTTTACCTAATTTTTCATATCCAAATTTTTTATCAAATAATATATGACATGATGAACATTCTAATTTTCCATAATTTTTCTGACAAGCAGAACATACGATATAATTACAATTATTACATTCTATTTTTTTTAGACGTGAAGTTTCTTTACAGTTGGTATAGCAAATCGTACACTCAAACATTTTTTAATATTACTTTTATTAATTAATATAATAATATTCAATTTATTTTTATATTTTTTTCATAAAATTGAAATTTCTTTTCATATTCTTTTTTAAATTATAAAATGGATTTCAAAAAACAAGAATCAGTTGCATCCTTATTAAATCAATTACCACGTAATCCATTACCTCCTCCTAAAAAAGAAAATACTCCTTTCCCTTTCTTTTTAAATTGAAGTATAAATATATATTTTTTTTAATTTAAAAAGAAATGAATCCATTATCTTCTATGTTGAATGATAGTATCACTACGTTATTGTGTATGATGGAAGATCCATTCCATCCATTCAATACATTGATACCTACACCCATAAATAAATTGGATTCCTTTTATATGGATAGTATTTCTCCTTCTTATGAAATACGCACCACATTTCAATGTGTTTCAAAGGGACAGTTAATCGATCCTCTATCTCATACCGATGTATTGAAGTTATATTTAAATCTTTTAATCAAAGCACGATTCTCATGCATAGATTTAAATTATCAAGACTCTATCCATTTAAATCAATGCGAATATAAAATTGATATTTGTATTCATTAAAATTGAATATTTTTTTTATATTTTATTATTATGAAAAACCTAAATATGACCGATAATTTAATCGATATTGTCTTTAAAGATTGTGATAAAGCTATTTTAGACCATCATCGATCCATTGATAGTCATTATACATTTGACAATCACAACATTCATGTTTCTACCATGGCAACATCATGGAAACATCAAAGTTATGATAATCAACCCGTATATACAGATGATCAAATGTTAGAAATATTTAAATATGTGATTACTGAAATGAAACAACTCGCAATCAGAGAAATAAGAAGTGGTATAAGTGATATTATATTAACAGTTGAATCTATTTCTTCTAATCCAAAATATTATAAACAATTACAACATTCGATTATAAAATATGGGTATGAATTTGAAATATTTATTACCATTCATTTAATATAAAATTGATGGGTCAATGATATTATTTTTTATAAATAAAAAAAACAATGGCTGTTCCTCGTTATATTACTATGCGTGGAAGTTATGGGAAATATTATCTAGATAATCCAGAAGCGATTGTTCGGATTGAAACCATCAACCCATTCTATTCATTAATCTTGAAACATGTATTCCTTGTTAAAGACAATCCTGAAAAATATATAGGTAAGACTATCGTTGATGAAAATCTAGGATATGGTATTGTATATGGCGATACTAGCTATAATATTGAAACAGTAACAACCATTTCTATATTATCTTCTGTACCGGATATGTCGGATGCTGATATTATAGAGGGATTTACTGGACTACATGATGAACTTGTGACTACTCTTGATTCAGAAATTGGATCACATAAATTGGAAATTTCAAAAATTACAGATGCAATGTCCAAGGTTAGAAAATACAAACGTGAAATCAATCATGTTGTTACAAGAAATGGAATTAAAATTATGGTAAATATTCATGTTAAATGTTATCAAAAAAAATATGATAAGATTTAATCTTTTATTTTTTATGTAATCATTTCATAAAATTGAACTACAATTAATTACATAAAGAATATTAACCGGTTTAGTCTATCCGATGTCTCCTTCTAATCTATACATCCCCAATGGTGAAACCTCCTTCCTTGGAGGACCAACACTTATTGACAACCCATCCTACCTTACCAAAATCAACAGCGACTTGCAATTGCATGACATTGCCTTGAAGAACATTTCTCTCATGAAAGAAGCTCCAGGACAATCGATGCAGTTCGGCATTGAGTTGTTGGACGACAATAAGGGTGTAGGGGTGTTCAACGGGGACATGTTTCGCAACATCGTGACAGAAACAACCTTTGACCTTATCCGTTGCGTCCCTTCAGCTACTGCGTCCGACCTCTCGGCGGTGGTTGAAGCTCTTCACGAAGAGTTCCTTTTGAGCTTTCAGGCTCAATCGACCAAGCTGTCTTTGGACAGAATTCGTGACGCAATGTCCGCCGGACTTCCCTTCGAGTACGAAGTTACCCACCTTTTCTCCTTGAACGGAGTGACAATGGAGGCAACTCTCATCTTGAAGGCGTACCAACGTCAATACTTGACACGTGCATAAGATGATTCGGTTTTTTATAATTTTTTTATAATTTTTTTATAATTTTTTTATAAATTTTTTTTATAAATTTTTTTATAATTTTTTTTATAATTTTTTTATAATTTTTTATAAATTTTTTATAAATTTTTTATAAATTTTTTTCTAATTTTTCATATAAATCATTAATTAATCGATCTTGTTCTTCAATTCTATCTCTTAATTGTTGAAATAAATAACCATTGATTGTATAATTGTATTGATTCACATCTTGAATGTGTTTATGAATTTCCTCAATGATTGACTTTGATTTTTCTTCTAATTCAGTAGGTGTAATATGAGGTATAGCTAATTCCTTTTTCTCGTCCGAGATATCTAGAGTTGTAATTGTAGATGATTCCGTTGGTTTTATAATAGGTGATGCTACTTGTATTTCTACTTGATTTGGAACAGAAATCATCATTGGTTCTTTACGAAAGGTATAATTGATTTCTTTTAAACTTTTAAGCAAAGGAACTACCGTATTCTTTTTTTCAATGTTTTCATTTTTTTCTTCTATCTTTTTATTTAATTGTCTCATCATCATTCGTATTTCTTTAAGCTCATTCTGTGTCACAAATGTTTGTGTTAAAGATTCCACTGAAACAACATTCTTCTTCTTAAATAAATTAATGTTCATATATAGTAGACGATTATTTTATTTTTAGACGTTAAATGGTATTCATATATTCTATGTATTTCAGGATCATAAAATATATTTATAAATGGGTTCATAAATATTGTTTTAATTTAAAAAAATGAGACCATATAAATATATAACAAATAAAATTGAGATAAAAATAATCTAAGAATAATAAATAAAAATAATGTCGGCATTTCAGGATTTTTTGCGTAGTAGAATTACTAAAGATAAAGATTTAATTACTCACACGAGAATTCCTGATACAACCGTCCCTGATAAATTTGGTGGATCATTTCATATTCCTGAAAGTGACTTACCTGAATTTTATCGCTTATATCATAACGAAGTATTTGTAAATCAAAAAATAGAACATTTCACTGAAAAACAATTAGAGATTGGACCTTTAGCAATTGATCTTGATTTTCGATACAAAGAAAATGACCGTGCTTATACGAATGATAATATTATTGATTTTATTGAAATGGTCATTTACTTATTGACTGATATGTTCAATGTCTATGATAATTTCAAGATTTATATATTTGAAAAGAAAAATGTTAATGCAAAACCTAATCTGATTAAAGATGGTATTCATTTTATTTTTGGTGTAAGTATGGACAAAGTTAGCAAAGAATTATTAAGAAATACATTATTAAGCAAAATGGATTCTATCTGGTTTGATTTAAAAGAAAAAAAACTTACAAATACTAGTTGGGAATCTGTACTTGATGAAGGAGTTATGAAAGCCAAAACAAACTGGCAATTAATTGGTTCTAGAAAACCAAGTCATGAACCGTATATCTTAACAAAAATATATGCATGTAATCAAGATAGTGACAATGATTTTGAACTTGAATACATGGATGGATCTTTATTTGACATTAAAAATAATTTAGCATTATTATCTGTTCAATATCAAGGTCATCCTGTTATCAAAATTAAGGAATCTTTTCAAGATGAATATGATAAAATCAAAAACAAAAGCTCTAGCATTCCTAATAAAAAGAAACTTAAAATAGTGAATGCAGTCAATGATGATATCATCAATCATGGTGATATTCGTAACATGAATATGTTACAAAAAGCATTACAACAAGTCATTGGAAAAGATTCTGAAAATTCCATTGATTTCAAACTTAAGGAAATTCATGATTATACTATGTGTTTACCTGAAAATTATTTCGGTCAGGGTTCATTCGATAAATGGATTCGAGTTGGATGGGCATTACGCAATACAGACTTTAGGATGTTTCCTACTTGGATGTTATTCAGCAGTCAATCTCCATCCTTCTCATTCGATCAAGTACATTATTTCTATACACAATGGTGTTCATGGAATCATAAAAATGAGGAAGGATTAACATGTCGCTCGATTATGTATTGGGCTAAAAATGAAAATCCAGTAGAATACAAACGTATTAAAGACAGTAGTATTGATTACTACGTCAATGAATCCATTCGATCTGCGACAGAGTATGATATTGCAGTTGTACTCTATCAATGGTACAAAGATTTATATGTTTGCGTAAGTATCAAAAATAACATTTGGTATGAATACAATAACCAGCGTTGGATTGAGTCTGATTCTGGTATTTCATTACGTGAGCATATTAGTTCAGTAAAAGGAATATTTGGTATTTATACACAAAAACTACATGTATTACGTGCAGAACATAATACCATGGATGTAGAAGCAGAACCTGAACGTGCAAATATTTTGAAAAATAAAATTACTCGTTTAAGTGCAATTTGTATTGATTTGAAAAAGACAACTTTCAAAAATAATGTCATGCGTGAAGCTCGTGATTTATTCTACATTCGTGATTTCATTAGTCTATTGGACAGTAAGAATCATATCCTTTGTTTTACCAATGGCGTCATTGACTTTAATGAACGCCGGTTTCGACAGGGTTTACCCGAAGATTACACCTCAAAATGTACCAATATTCCATATGTTAAACACGATCCAGTCAAAGACAAAGAAATCATTGAAGAAATTTTATGTTTCATGGAACAGTTATTTCCTGTACAAGAATTACGTCATTACATGTGGGATCATGCCGCATCTGTATTATTAGGTAAAAATACAAATCAAACCTTTAATATATATACAGGTGCTGGTCGTAACGGTAAAAGTAAATTTGTTGAACTCATGTCTAAAATTTTAGGTGAGTACAAAGGCACTGTACCTGTTACATTGATCACTCAAAAACGTAATAGTATTGGTAGTACTTCCTCTGAAATTGTACAGCTTATGGGAACTCGTTATGCAGTCATGCAAGAGCCATCTGTAGGAGATCAAATCAATGAAGGTATCATGAAAGAAATTACTGGTGGTGACCCGATTCAAGGTCGTGCGTTATTTAAAGATACAGTTACTTTCATTCCACAATTCAAGTTAGTGGTATGTACAAATACATTATTTGATATTAAAAGTAATGATGATGGTACATGGAGACGTATTCGAGTTTGTGATTTTATGTCATTGTTTACTGAAAATCCTGTAGATGGAGATGAAAGTAAACCATATCAATTCAAGGTTGATAAGAACATTGATATTAAATTTGAACAATGGAAAACTATATTTATGAGTATGCTTATTGAACGTGCCTATAAAACAGGTGGTGATGTCATTGATTGCAAATTAGTCATGGCAAAATCAAACAATTATCGTATGAATCAAGATCATTATGCTGAATTCATTAAGACACATATTAAGAAAGATCCTGAAGGAATTGTTAAGGAAAAAGATATTTATGAACAATTTAAAGACTGGTGGACTCTCCATGAGGGTCGCAAAGTACCAAAAGGTAAAGAACTATTTGATTATATTACAAAACAATTTGGTAATAAATCATCCAATAAATCACAATGGCGTGGTATTTCTATCATTCAACAAAATGAATCCGATACTGAAGAATTAGATGAATTATCTTAAATATAATACTATTTTTTTATCTTTATATTCTTTTTTTATTGTTATTGTTGAATAAAATTGAATGATTTCTCTAATGAATTGTCTACCATAATTTCAATATGACATCCACTCGTGAAGATATTCATTCTGACATGGATTCATTGTTTGATGATTTTGAGCGACGTATCCATGATCTTGAATTAGAGAAGAAATATGCAGAGTATGCTTTACGCACTCTTTGCATCATTCTAAACTATTCTCTCACTGGAGTCCATGACATTGACCGAGACGATGTCTCTCAACGAATCGATTCGTGTAAACAACGAATTTGTGAGTTGGAAATATCCATCGAAACCATTCGAAAGGATCAAAATACAAAGCCATCTCTCCCTCAAAGAATATGATTCATTAACAAATCATATTTTTTTTCATATAAAATTGAACTACTTATATACATATAGATTAAATTATTAAAAAAACAAAGTATGTCGTCCCATGATGAAATCAATGAAAACATTAAAAAAATAGATATTGAAATTAAATCAAAAATCGAATATTATGAAAACATTATTGATGCTATTCTAAAAAAGAAAGAAAGCGTTGAACGTGCCAAAATTGTATGGACTACGGTATTGTCTTTTGTTCCAACAGAAGGTGAACTACCAATTGATCGGGCAGATATTACAGAACGTCTCAATACATGCAATCAATGGCTTAGCGAAGCTGAAATTATTCTTCCATCGTTTGAGAATGCACGTGATAAAGAGATTGCTGAATTAACTATTTCACGATTTAAATTAGTGGATTCATTGGAAACATCAGAAGATTAATCATTTACTATTTTTTTCACGATATCTTAAATATTTCATTGTATTTCGAATTGCTCGATTTTGAAATTTATACCATTTACGTGTTCTACGTTTTTTACCACCTATTTGAAATTTTTCATTAAATTCATCATGTTCTTTTTGTTGTCGTTTAGATTCTTCCATGGTTTCCCTCATTTTATCATGAATGGTATCACCTGATCGAGATGGTTGATTCGGTGAGGGTATTGATGGTGTAATTTGTTCCCCTAATGATTTCAAATGTCTATACAATTCAACATATTCATATGTATCAATTAATGTTTTAATTTTTTTTTCGTCTTGATATACTTCATAATTAGTATCATCATACATGGCATAGGATTGTTTTAAAAATTCATCTAACTTATTTACATTTTTAGCATGTTCATTTTGTTGTTGTTCATATTGTAATCTTTCTCTAGCAGCATCGTGTGCATCTTTAGAATATTCTGGTTCTTTTATTTTGAAATCTTTTAATTGTTTTGAATAACTACTAAGTTGTTTATATGTTTTGATTTTCCACGTTGCGTATAACCATTTAAACAAATATAAATAATATTGAAACAATCCTTTTTTTTTAAAAGATTCTTTTTTTTCATCTGTCTTTTCTTCTGGTTTTTCTTCTGTCTTTTCTTCTATTTGTTCATCTTCTCCTGATAATCCATGTACAAATTCAGCGATTAATGAAAGTTGGGTAGGAGATAATTCTCGACTCCAATAATCCTTTACATATTTTCTTAAAGAATGATATGTTATCACATCCGGTGGATATGATTTATTCATAATTTTATTTAAACGACGATGATTCAATTGACTCAATACAAGCAATAAATTATTATATTGATCAATTAAAACACCATAGATTAAATCCATAAAAGATGTAAAATCATTCATCTTATTAAAATCTTTAGGTATATCTATGATTTCAGATGGAAACATTGTTATTTTTACCCCTTTTAATGACACTTGAGCAGGTGATGCTATTTTATCTTGAACTGGTCTACCTCCTACTATAGTATCTTTTATTTCTTTGATGGGTTCTATAATCGATGTATATTCTCTCATATGATGTATTATATTTATTCGAATCTTTTCTATTTCTTCTATCGTTTTATTCATATGATTTAAATCATCATCGATTTGTTTAAAGATTGAAGTATGGTCAGGTTTTTTATCATCAATGATATTCGCTACTACATTCTCTTCCCTAGGCTGTATGATATTCATTTGTTGTGCAAAATCTTTAAAGGTTAAGGGATTTGTATTAATTAAACCTGTCATAAATATAATATATATTTTATTTATATGAGTTGCAATACACCTGATATTAATACAAATAATCCTAGTAAATGTAATCTTAAATGTATTTATTGGTATAACTATGGTAACAGTACATGTCGAATTCGTAACGAAAAAACATCAATTATGATTCCATATGATGGGTCAAGTCAAGTTACGTTTAATTCTATGTCCTATACCCCTCGTTATATTAACATCTTTAAACCTGCATTACATTCCTTCAATGGATCTAAAGCAGATGCAGAAATGATTGTATTTCATACAAGTCAAGGTGGTCAAGGATTACTTGTATGTATTCCTATCATAGGATCAGATTCAAATACTCCAACCTATTTAAATCAAATTGTGGAGCAATTACCATCAGAAGGAGAAGATGAAGCAAATTTAAATATTCCTAATTTTAATTTAAACAATATGATACCTAAATGCCCTTATTATTTTTATAAAAATAATTTAATATGGAATTGTACCAGTAGAACAATTTATAATTATGTTGTGTTTAATCCTTCTCAAGGATCTGTTTCTATGAATTCATTCATGTTAAAAAAAATAGGGCGTATGATTCAACCTTTAGAATTATCCGGTAAATTTTTAGGAATTGTTTATTATAATGTGAATGGTACTACAAGCAACAATCAATTAGGAGATGATCAAATTTATATTGATTGTAAACCAACTGGTGAATATGGTGAAGTCATTGACAATGTAAGTCCAACCAATACAGGAGATAGTGGTATGGATGATGATACTAAAAATAAAGTATTATCCGTTGTATATTCCTTATTGTATGTCATTGTTGGTTTCGTCTTTTTCTATTTCATTTATTATATCTACAAGAAAACTTCGAAAAAAATCATACCAACTGCTATCGCGTATTAATTTAAAAATTGAACTGACCTATTATATTGACAATATACACGGTCCTGATAACGAGGAAATATATCAAGAAATATTAAATTTTTTATAATTTTTTTTAAATTTTTTTATAATTTTTTTAAATATTCATGCTAAAATAACTATATACAATTTATTAGACAGTTCAATTTATAATATAATAAAAAAAGAATATAAAGAATTATTTTTTTGATAATTCACATATTTTCATTAATAATTCATTCTCTCTATTCTTAAATTCAATTTCTCTATTTAACATTAAAATATCTTTGTCTTTCAATGCTAATTCATTCTCATGTTTTAATTTTAATTGTTGTATGTCCATTTCTAACTGTAATATACGTTTATTAAATTCTGCTGTATGTCCTGCATATTTCATTCCAATGGTTTCATATCCTTTTTTGACATACTTCATTAATTGATTTGGAATCACTACAATTTCATCATGTTGATCCCATTTGATTTTATTATCCTCTAATAAATTTTTAATTTCCATTTCAGCTTCACTCAAATACAATGGATCAATATATGTATAACATACTAATTTCTTATCAATCAAATGATCCAATTTTTTAAATTCTTGATTATGTCCATTTTTACGACTTTCAAATGATTTAGTCAATCCAAACTTATATACAATATCATTATCTGCATAAATGGAATTAATCTTCATCTCATTGCGTAATACACCTACCGTATTTAATGAAGTCAAATAAATACAAGGCATTTCACGTGCATGAACTGAAAATAATTCTTGGATATTATCATAGGATACACCTTTAAGTTTAGATACTAATTTATTCTTTTGCTCAACTGTACCCATTTGGGTAGTACATAATATTTCTTCTGCCCAATCTTGAAATAATTCGGCATTGCCTGAACGAGAACTGTATAATACCTTTAACATACCTTTATATGTTAGGAATAATTCTTTTTTAGTCTTATGTTTCCGATCATTAGACGGAACATCAATTGTAAAATATTTATGGTGTAAATTAGTAAATCCTCTATCTTGTCGCATAACTACATCATTTAAATTTGGCATATCAAATGCAATAATCACATCTTTGACTTTAAAGAAGCATTTTTTATGATCTCGTTCTCCTCGAACTTCAATATCTAATGTATTACCATTCACATCTTTAAATCCTTCTTCGTCATTTAAATATAAAATAGGTGGTGCAGGTGGAGCATCATATAAATCATTTACATCTTCAATTAATGGATTAGTAGTTATTTTTTTATCATTCTTACGCATATAAATAATCATTTTAGGTACATTGTTCTCAACCCATTCGGTAGTTAATAATAATTTAGCTCTTGCATATTTCATATTGGATAATACCCATTTCTCATTTTTAATATAGGCAAATACATAATCATTTGGTTTTAAATTTTTCTTATCAATCATTAACCTCATATTGATTTGACATCCTGGAAAAAATGGAGGATCAAATACATAAACTTCGTTCGATAAATAATAGGTTTGGTCTTCGAGAGTAATGATTTGCGGATTCATCTTCTATACATTATATATTAGTTTGTCTTTAAGTGGTTATTTCTACTATATATTAAATTATATAGTAGAATAGTAAATAACGGTATCATATATGGTCATATTGTGAAAATTGAACTGCCTTATTATATTGCCAATATACATGGTCCTTATACCATGGAAATATATCAAGAAATATTAATTTTTTATAATTTTTTTTAAATTTTTTTTAAATTTTTTTTAAATTTTTTTTAAATTTTTTTTTAATTTTTTTATAAATTTTTTATAAATTTTTTAAATTTTTTTTAAATTTTTTTTAAATTTTTTTTAAATTTTTTTTAAATTTTTTTTAAATTTTTTTAGATAAATATAGAGATAATTTTTTAGAAACAAAATTATTTAATTTTTCTGGATGAAACATAATACCATAAAATGGATATTTTTTATATTTATACATATTCACAAAATCCCCATTCTTAAACGAATCAATACTTAAGATATTTACACATTTTTTTAAATATTCAACTACTTTACTTTTCATATTAAATCCATAGGAATGGGAATGCATTACTACATTGGTTTCTTTCATTTCTTCTATTTCTTCTTTTGTAAATATTTTTGATGCAAATGATGGTGTTAATTCTAATGTCGATAATCCATTTTTAGGAGTTATTTGCAAATGATTAAAATAAGACAATGTAATTTTAGGATCTAAACACATTAACCCTAATATCTCAAACCCCAAACATATCCCTATAATTGTAAATTTCTTTGTTTTGTTTCGATCTTTAGCATAGGTATAGGTATAGTCAATGAATTTCATATAAGCCAAAAATATTTTATCCGTATGATAGGTATCATCTTCTATATTTCCACCAGGCCAGATCAACCCATCTAATTTATCAAGTTCATCCGATATAGAACTTATAGGCATTGTAAAATCAATGAATACAACATTCAAATGTGGAGATAACCAGTCTTTATATTGTTTTAATTTATAATTTCGATCATATACATAGGGAAATTCTACAATTCCAACCGTCTTCATATTTAGTTAAAACATTATAATTTATTTCGAAATTAATTATAATGTTTTCGATTTATTTGTTAGCAGGTTTAGGAAATCAATTCTTTCAACTATTTACTGCATTAGCTTATGCCATTGAATACAAAAAAAGATTAATCATACCTGCTTATAAACCTGACGTTGATAAACGCCCTCCTTATTGGGATTCTATTTTTAAAAAATTAAAGGAAGGTGTTGACCCTAAATTAAACCCCGATCAATTAACAAAATACAAGGAAGGGGTATTTCATTATCGCCCTATTCCAGACATGAACAATGATTTTATATTATATGGATATTTTCAATCTTATAAATATTTTGACAAACATTATGAAACCATTTTAAAACGATTGAATTTAAAATTAGATCAAGAAATGATTAAAGCACAATATTTAACTTTAAAAAGTAGTATTTCTCTACATTTTAGAATTGGGGATTTTAGTTCCATTCAATTACATCACCCATTAATCACCGATCATTATTATATTAATGCTATTCATAAAATATTTGAAATGACCGGTAAAGACAACTGGGATATTATTTATTTTTGTGAAAAAAAAGATAATTTAGCTGTAAAAAAAAGATTAAGAAAAATCAAATCTTATTTCCCTAACATTGTATTTCATAAAGCTTCCGATGATCTAAAAGATTGGGAACAATTATTATTAATGAGCTGTTCCGATCATAATATTATTGCCAACAGTACTTTCAGTTGGTGGGCTGCTTATTTAAACCAAAATCCAAATAAAATTGTATGTTATCCATCGGTTTGGTTTGGGTCTGCATACACTATGCATGACACTAAAGATTTATTTCCACCTACATGGACCAAAGTCAAAGATTCTATTGAAATCTAGCAAATTGTGAAAAATCATTCAACAATGGTTTTGGATTGTATCCTTTACTTACCTTTTCATAACTTGGCACTTTTTCACATTTGAAATTTGGTTCTGGACATCTTGCACACGGAGGACATGGGGGTGGATCAGGACACGATGGACATGTTCCACATGATGTTGGAGTAGGACTATCATTTAAATACATTGGAGTAAACATAGGTTGTTTAGCATTGCCTGTTAAATTTCCTGTTGTTCCAAAAATTGAACTGCCTGTATTACTCGTCGATGTCCCAGAAGTTGAACTGTCCGTATTACTCGTCGATGTTCCACTTGTTGAACTACCTGTTCCACTACCAGTAAATGAATTATCTATATCTGATATCAATGTACCAAACATAGATGATAAACTACTATCCGAACTATTGGGGGAAGGTGTTCCAGTAGATGAACCACTGGATGTATCTGTTGTTGTTCCACTTGTTGTTCCACTTGTTGTATTACTAGTTGTACCAGTAGATGTACCAGTTGATGTTGGGGGTGGAATGTATATAGTAGATGGCATATATGAATTATTTGGGGTCGATGAACAATTTGTTCCATTTACATCCTTCTTTTTGGTAGTTCCATCTAAACAACATCCATATTCACTAAAATGACAATTATTATCTAATTTACTTTCAATTGTTTGCAATTGATTCGATAACATATATGCCATACAATTATTTCCAGTTGTATCCGTTTTTGCTGTTTTTCCATCTGGGCAACATCCATATTGACTTGTTAAACACGACGTTGCTGCAGGTAAACAATTCGAACCCGTTGCATCCAAATAATAGTTTTTTCCATCTGGACACATTGGACAATTACTTCCATTCATATCTAATTTATAGGTTACTGTATCTTGACACATTCCATAATATCCTGGACAGTTTGTACCAGATGCATCTGTATATGGTGTTCCATTTGAACACATTGGACAATTACTTCCAGATGCATCTATTTTTGGAGTGACTCCATCTCCGCACATTCCATAATTTACTGGACAATTTGTACCCGATAAATCTGTATAATAAGTTATCCCATCTGAACACATTGGACAATTACTTCCAGATGCATCAGATTTTGCAGTTGTATTATCTGGACAACATCCATATATACTATACGAGCATGTACTTTGATTGTTTACATTTGATGAATAGGTAATCATACTTTTATAATCTGCATATGGTTTTGTAGGTTGTATTGTAGTTGGTTGGGATACACTAGACCCAGTTGGACCTTTATATCCCCATGAATTATTCATACTTGGTATTTGTTGTTTTGTCAAAGCTAAATTACGATTATCTGTTATCGGTGCATTGAATGCACCGTGACTAGATAATATATCTTGATTGTAATTTGAAATGGATTTATATTTATTGGTAGTGGATGGGGTAAATGATGCACTTGTTAATTTTGTAGGAAGTTGTTTAGATGCTATAGTTGATCCTCCTGATACAGTTCCAGGTGTACCACCTGATGGACGTTTTTGTTGTATATTATTTGTTAATGGTTCAAAATGATTCGGTATGAAAAAAAGAATGACTATAATAATTATAATTAATAATAAAATCCATAGATGACAATCTTTCATTAAATTTGTTAATTTATTTATATATGTCATATAATATGTTTCAATATAAAAAAAAATATCATATATTAAATCCATATATGATATTTATTGTAATGATATGATTTATATAAATAACATCTTGCTTTATTACAAGAACAATTACATTGTTCATTATAGGGTATTTCTTTCAAATGAATTAATTCTAAACTATGAATTGATTTTTGATCCTTGTGTTGATTACAACATTTACATTGTTTAAATATCCAATATAATGTTTGTACATCTTCATCTGTAAGATTTTCATGAATGAACCATGCTAAATCATTTTTATTGTTTAAATGTATATTTACTAAATAATACCATATATCAAAGGCAATTTCTAACAATTGCTTCATGGTAGGTGTCTTCACAAATGCATTTCTATATTTATAATGTTCATTTAATTGATTCATTCCTAAATGAATAAGTGATTCTTTTACACTCATTTTTTTATTATAATTCTATCCTAAAAAAATCAGTTCAATTTATTACATTATTTCTCTAAATATTTTTAAACATATAAAGATAATTGTCAATACCAACATTAAATTAAAAATTCCGATAAATTTAAGTAAGTAATCTACTGTTTTTTGATCATAATTACTATATGTTGTCACTACGTTTGATCCAGATGCATCTGTAGCAATTGTAACCGTACCTCCTCCTGATGCATCAGGTCCTGTTATTGTACCAGGGATATCATATGATACAGTATGTGAGTGTGCAATTCTAAAAGACCTAGATACATACCCTGATAAATACAACGATGCCGCAACATCAACAATTGCAATGTAAATAAGTGCCCAATAAAAAGATACCATAATTGTACATGTTCGATGATCCACTGAAATATCTCCTAAACAAAAAAAACTCATATATTATGTATAGATTTATTATTCAAAATTTAAGTTAAAAAATAAAGAAAATAAATTAATAAAAAAATTATTAATGCAGCGAATGAAACCCCTATATATACACCTACTAAATATCCTGTATCTTTGTTATTGGATCTAGCTAAAAAATTAAAAAATGTACATACTCCCCAAACAATCATAGACATCATTGATAGTATTAACGCCACAATCATTGAATAAAATACTTCTCCACCTAATACTAAACTAATTAATGTTATTAATAAATACAATATCCATACTAAAGCAAGTGTTATCACAAAAAATAAAAAGGTATAATTTTCCCATATATGATGCGGATCATACATATAATGTGATTCTCTTAATATCATTGTTACTCCAGCAACTATAAGTCCTATTGTTAATACTAACAAAATTTTACTTTGATGTTTATGCAAAAACTCACCCATATATTATAATATAATATAAAAATGAAATAAAAATTAATATATATATTGATAATATAAAATGATTCCAATCAAGTGCTTTAGTTGTGGAAAAGTATTAGCCGATAAATATAGGCTTTATTTATCTGAAGTTAACAAATTAAAAGGTAACAATACAAATGTTGAATATTTTAATATCGATAATATTCACAAAACACCAGAAGCAAATATTATGGATGAATTAGGCATTTTAAAATTATGCTGTCGTCGACATGTATTAACTCATGTTGAACCTGAATGAATTGGTTGGTTTAATGGATTAGGTGATACATTTAAATGTTTTCCACTTAATGTATTATATGCATTTTGAGTTGAATTCATTAAACTTCGTGCTGTGTTTAAACCCGGAAATGGAAATCGTTGATCAATCAATCCACCACCTTTTTTAGATTTTTTTATATTTTTTTTTAAATATTTTTTTGATTTTCTTGAATGTTTTTTTATATTTTTTTTTGATTTTTTTCTTAACTTTTTTCTTCCTCCTATACGGGTTTGCATTGGATTTGAAACAACCTGGTCATTCATCTTGTAATAATTTGTTTTTCCCCATGTTTCTGGATTTGCTCCATTATACGGTTCACCTACAAATGGATTCATATACTATATATGAATATTTTTATTTAATAGGGAGATCCATAAGATGTACCATACTGACTATAGGACATAGCATACATATCTACTTCAACAGGTTGGGGTGATTTACATGGACAATTTGATCCACATGATCCACCACATGAACTAGATGAACTACTAGTTGAACTATCACTAGATGATTTAGATGAACCTGTTAATCCCATAAACATAATATATCCTAAAATGAACAAACTTAAGATAAAAGGAAACAATATAATTACCCAAGATAAAGTTGTGCTTCCTGTGCATATTAGATTTAACACGAATGTCCATACTAAAATATATAACGCATTATAAATTAATATCATAGGAGTTTGTTTATGATCACATGAATATAGTCCTAAACTAAATTTACCAGGAGTTGTTATGTTTTGTATAAACACAATTAGATAAATGACCACCGAAATGACAAAATAAAATTTTGCAGGATTGCATAACATTGAATAATATCGATTTAATTTCATTATATTATATTACTTTATTTTTTTTTATAAATTAAGGCATATAATAAATAACAACTTAATGCAGTAATTCCATACATATAGGTTTGTAACCATATATCATTTGATATTACGGAATATTTTTTTCGTGTTGACATTGTATCTGAACAAGTTGCACCCGTGACTGGATTTTTACCATCCGTAAACCAACATTCATTGTATTTAGCAATATCATCATTATTTACATAATAACTTTGATTTGATTCTACATTATTGATATCATATACAGTCATTGTAACCTCTTGGCAATCTGTACTGCTGTCAAATGCCGATAATAATTCAGTTGGTTCCATATAACTTAAATCTTCTAATATACCCGGAACTAATCCTTTCAATGGAGTTGTGGAAGGTATTAAGGGAATTTTACCATCCGGTCGATTATTTATATAGATATATCTATTTTGGGTTGTACCATCGGGGGCTGTACATGTTCCTCCTGTACTATAAAAATAACTATTTCCTAATGCATGATTTTTAGTTGTTTGAGCATTTGAATCTCCTGAAATCAATACATTTACATAATCTTCTAATGCTGCTATATTCTTGTTGATGGTCGATATATCTCCTTTAGTAGATGAACCCATCTCAGATGGGGATTTTATATAATTTTGATATGGATATGATGCACTTGATGTTTTATTATCTTGAGAAATTTGAGAATAACTACTCATATATTTTTTATCAATATTTTAATTTATCCTAATTTTTTTTTCTTTAGCAATATTATAATGGGTGGTGGACTTATGCAATTAGTAGCTTATGGCGCACAGGACATGTATTTAACTGGCAATCCTCAGATCACTTTCTGGAAGATTACCTACCGAAGATATACTAACTTCGCAATGGAGTCCATTGAACAGACTTTCAATGGACAGGCTGACTTCGGTCGCCGTGTTACATGCACCATTTCTCGTAATGGTGATTTGGCATTTACAACATTACTTCAGGTTACACTCCCTGAAATCAATCAGGCTATGGCTAACAGCGGCAGTTCCGGAACTGTCAACAGCGGTGTTTATGCTCGTTGGTTAGATTTCCCTGGTGAGCAGCTCATCGCTCAAGTTGAAATTGAAATCGGTGGTCAGCGCATCGACCGCCAATACGGTGATTGGATGCACATCTGGAATCAGCTCACCATGCCTGCTGGTTTACAAAAGGCATACTACCAGATGGTTGGTAATACCACTCAGCTTACCTACATCACTGACCCAACCTTCTCCTCGGTTGATGGTCCTTGCCAGTCCAGTGCTCCTCGCCAGGTCTGTGCCCCCCGCAATGCTCTCCCAGAAACCACTCTCTACATTCCTCTCCAATTCTGGTACTGCACCAACCCTGGTCTTGCACTCCCTCTTATTGCTCTTCAATATCATGAGGTCCGCATCAATATCGATTTTCGTCCTATTGATGAGTGTCTTTGGGCTGTCAGCAACCTTAACAGCACCTCTGCTTCCACAAGCACTCTCCGTGTCACCACTGCCTACAACCAGTCCCTTGTTGCTGCTTCCCTCTACGTCGACTACATCTTCCTTGACACAGATGAGCGCCGACGCATGGCACAGAACCCCCACGAGTACCTCATCCAGCAGCTCCAATTCACTGGTGATGAGTCCGTTGGTTCTTCCTCCAATAAGATTAAGCTCAATTTCAATCACCCCGTTAAGGAGCTTATCTGGGTTGTCCAGCCTGATGAGAACGTCGACTACTGCTCTTCCCTTGAGGGCGGTCAGCTCCTTTATCGCCTCCTTGGTGCACAACCACTCAACTATACTGATGCCATTGATGCCCTCCCCAATGCTATCCATGCATTTGGAGGACCTCAATCCATTGCTGGTGGTACTTCTTCTAGTGGTGCTTTCATTGATGCAGATGGTCTCTTCGCTCAGGCTGGTGCTTTCGATGCACCTGATGCCAGTTACAACCAGATGTGGAATGTTCCTGGATTGGATGGATCGCTCTCTGGTGCTTACAGTGCACCAAACTTCAACGGCAAGGAAGGAACGGTCGAGTCCTACCTCTCCGATGCTGGTACTTATGTACTCTCTGAGACTGCTCTCGGTCTTCACTGCTGGGGTCAGAACCCTGTTGTTACCTGCAAACTTCAACTCAATGGTCAGGACCGTATCTCTGAGCGTGAAGGCAGCTACTTCGACGTTGTCCAGCCTTTCCACTACCACACTCGCACACCTGACACTGGTATCAACGTTTACTCCTTCTCTCTAAAGCCTGAGGAATCTCAACCAAGTGGTACTTGCAACTTCTCACGCATTGACAGTGCCACTCTTCAACTCGTCTTGTCCAATGCCACTGTCGAGGGTACTAAGACTGCCAAGGTCCGTGTCTATGCTACCAATTACAATGTATTACGCATCATGTCGGGCATGGGTGGTATAGCCTATGCGAACTAATTTCGCAATTTGCATCATAAATGGTGTCAAAATAAAAAATAAAAAAATAAATTATTGTTATCATAATAATTTATTTAGTGTCATAATATAGTTGAATGATTTCAACTGTTTTATCAGTTGCATTTTCTAGCCAATAATCAATTGTTTGAATTAAACAATTTAATCGTTCATTCCATTCTTTTTCTTTAGTTTTTTTTACACTACATATTCCTAATTTTTTATTAATTCCCCAACATGAGGTAATATTATCGTACTCATCTGGATTAAACCGAATGAATACAATTGGACGATGTCCAACATCTTGTGATAGTTCCATTAATCGTTTATTTTCACAAGAACAATCATAATCAATATGCTGATTTTCATCAATTTCAATAATTAATATTTGATTACCTAAATCTAAAAATAAATCTGGTCGACGGGTTGAACATCCATCTTGAATTTTTTTATCGCATACCCATGTGAATGTTGAATAATGATTTACTACATAATCAACTACTGATATTTCTTTTGTTTTATAATTTCGTGATACTTTCTCATTTGGAAAAGTATTAATGAAACAATATAAACAATATCCTTTGTATTTTTGATTACCATATGTAGTACACCATGGTGTAATGCAAAACTTATTTTTAATATCGACCATTCCATTAGATTTATGGGTATTACAATATAATGCAGTTTTCTTATTACGATAATTGTAATTTGGAATGGTTGTGCATCCATCAAATATACATCGTTTTGATTTAATATTTATCATATCTGGTAATTTATGATCATTACAATATAATGAATTTATTTGATCTTCAAAATTAAAATTTGGTCGTTTATTACATCCTTCATGTATACACTTTTTATCTGTTACGTTCTGCATCCCATCTAATTTATGTTGTTTACAATATATTCCAACTGATTTATCAATATCATTATACGTGGGAATAGTAGTGCAACCATTAAACTTGCATTTACGATTTTTAACGTCCTCCATCCCGTCTAATTTATGTTTACTACAATATAATGCTATCGTTTCACCACCAACATTGAATGTTGGTCTCGTTTTACATCCTTCATAAATGCATTTTTTATCTTTTATATTCTGCATCATATCTAATTTATGATCATTACAATATAATGGTTTATCATCATGTTCAAAATTAAAACAAGGCTGTTTAATACAACCTTCTTCTATACACTTTTTATTTTTTAAATTAATCATCCCATCTAATTTATGAGATGCACAATATAATATTTTTTTTTCAGTTTCAAAATTAAAACAAGGATGTTTACTACACCCTTCAGCTATACATTTTTTACTTTTTTTTAAATATATCATACCATCTAATTTATGAGACGAACAATATAATAATTTAGATTCTCCGGCATGATTATAATATGCTCGTTGTTTACAACCAGGATGAATGCACATAACTATTATTCTATTATTGATTTCAAGTTTTAAAAATTTTAATTTCAATTTTATAAAAAAAATATTTTTATTCTAAAAGTATAATTTACGCACACTTTCTTTTTCATTCAAATAAAACTGTTTAACATTCTTTAAATTGGTTTTAAGATAAGCTAACCAACATACTGCATAAAATTCCATTTCTTCATTCAATACAACTTTATCCTTTACTTGAACATAATGATTAGCCCATTGAAGTAGTTCATCTTTTAATGGATGTAACAAAGCTCTTGCTGGACGATTCCAAAGCATATATCTACCCGTAATTACATTATCACCATCTAGATGATAATTAATATCTTCTGCAGCTTCATCGAGATATGCTTGACAATCTTGAAATAATCTACTAATTTCTTGTACAGTTACATCAACAATTTCACCATGATTACCAAGGCAACCATGATATACATTTTCTTTCATCCATATATGAATGGATTGTTTTACTGCATTCGTAAGAATTTTAAAGGTAGATGGATTAAGTACACGATCTTGAATCAATTCATGTTTTACTTTAATTTGATTATACCACCATGTATATTGTTTTTTGAGTACATTCATAGTATGTGGAGTAATACCACATTGATCTAATGGATAAACTGCATGAATATACATAAGAGGTTCAATATCAGGAATGCTATCTTCAGATTCATTAATATTAATAAATTCACTCAATTCATCGGTTGAATACTTATACTTTTTCAATGTCTGTTTAATATAATCACAATCATCACTATTAAATAATTCAAGTAATGTTGGACGGGAATCAAGCGAAGACATCTTTTTTAATAATGCTAATTCTATTTAATAACAGTTCAATTTTATATAAAAAATAAAAAATCAAGTAAACGTGGTGTTATCAGCAACACCAGTCCACATTATTCTACAATACACTCCATTTCGTCGATTGTATCGTAGTCGTCTTCAAACTCCTCACAATCATCATCCAAAATAGGAGACAGTTTGCACGAGAGATTTGTAAACAAATGTGAATACAGATCTTCTTCTTCTGGGAGATAAAACTCCTCGCCTGAAATTTCAGACCATTCGAGATCAGACATTGTATATCAGCTATACTATTTTTTAATGATAAGAAAGTAGTTCAATTTATTACAATGAATACATTACCCGGTATTAAAAACAAGTTATGAATAATTAAGGTTTATAAATTTTCGTTCCTAACATTTGAATAACAAAGGGTACACTAGCAAGATAGCTGCCAATGAATTGAGGAACAATGTATTGCAATTCCATAATTAAGTCCATGTAAATTTGAATGATCCATAAAGTTTGATATAAAAAGGGTTCAATCATAGCAACCGAATACATAAGTTGTTTACTGTAAGGAACATCATCAACTGCTGCATTATAAATATAAGTATGGACTGAAGTACTCATAACGGCAGTATAATAGCTGGACATCAATGACGAACAAAAGCCAATGATATACATCATACTTACTTTAGTCCAGTTGTCTAATTTAATTCCTAAAAAGGTAGCAGCTTTAGAAGGGTCGTGATCTGGACCAAATTTCAAGAATTTTTGTTTAAACCCACCCTCTGTATCAAGAAAAGCCATATAACCAATTAAAAATAAGGTAAAGGATAATAATGCAATTTGAGGATAAGATAATATTTTCATAAGACCCATATTTAATAAATAAAGATAAAATATATATGGAGGTTGTAATTATAGGAGGTGGAATAGCAGGGTTGTATTGTGCCTATAAACTTCAAGATCATTATTCAATCACATTATGTGAAAAAGATAGTAGATTAGGAGGTCGTATCCATACATATTATGGAAATGGATTTTCATTAGAAGCAGGTGCAGGAAGATTTAGTGATAAACATAAGATATTGATTGAATTAATTGAAGAATTAGGATTAAAAGATAAAATGGTAAAAATAGCAAGTGATTTTGTATATTCAGATGTGAATGATAATCAATTAAAGAAACCGTTAATATCTAAACTTACATTGTTGATAGGTGAGATAGTAGTATATAGTAAACTATATTCGGATAAAGAATTACAAAAAATAACATTGTTAGAATTAGCAGAAAAGATAATGAAAAAAGAAGACATTGAACATATAAAAAATTCATTTGGATATTATTCGGAATTAGTGATAATGAATGCAAAAGATGCATTGCATTTAATTGTAGAGAATTTAAATCCAATGATACAATTTTATGTATTACAAGGTGGATTATCACAAATCATTGAAGAAATAAAAAAAAAATTAAAAATAAAAATCATAAAAAATATTGAAATAACAAAAATAAAATACAAAGAAGGATTTGAAATTTATTCAAACAAAGCAATGATTAAATGTAAAAAATGTATATGTACAATACCATCTCAAGAATTAAAAAAAATAAAATTAATTCATTCATTAGAACCAATGTTAAGTAAAATCAAATGTTCACCTTTATGTAGAATATATTCAACCTTCAAAGAACCATGGTTTTCAGAGTTACCTAAATTATCGACCAACAATCAATTAAGAATGATTATACCATTGGACCAAGGAAAAATAAATACAATCATGATGTCGTATACGGATAATAAATTTGCAAAATATTGGTTACATCTATATCAAAAAGGAAAAAAAGAAAAGGTAGATGAAATGATCAAACGATTGACAACACAATCCATTGGAATGGATGTACCCAAGCCATTGAATACCTATATGTTTTATTGGGAATGTGGAGTAGGATATTGGGGAATTGGAGCAGACAGTGAGAAAATATCAAAACAATTAATAAAACCATTTAAAGAGATTGATTTTTTTGTATGTGGTGAACATTATTCGGCAAAAAATCAACAATGGATAGAAGGAGCATTGGATACAGCAACTGAAGTATTACGATTAATTATATAAAATAAAATAATTAGAATAAATATATGATAGGCGTAGCAATATCATGTTATGTAGGACATTTGCCATTATTATTAGAGTTATTTGATTCGATTGAAAAACAAACACGATTACCTTATAAAGTAGTTGTAAGTAGTTCATCGACTAAACCAGAAGAAGAATTAAAAAACATGAAGCAATATTCATTTCCTTATGAAATTATTTATACTCCGGAACATAAAAATGCAGCAGCCAATCGAAATATAGCAATAGATCATTTGTTGGATATGGAATATATTACGTTCATCGATGCAGATGATATCATGCATCCACAACGAATTGAACTGATCATGCAAACAATAGATGAAACAGATGGAGATTTAATATTACATAGTTATACCTATGAGAATGATTTTAAACCGATTGAAAAGTTAGAATATAAAGTAAATCATTTATTTCCATGCATGTCAGGATGTTTAACAACAAAATTTAATTATAGAATTCATCATTCACAAAGTACAGTACGTAGATACATATTGGAATTTGTACGATTTTCAGAAGATCCAGCAAACAATCGAAAAGAAGATTGTGTATTTTGTAGAGAAGTATATGAATTAAGAAATGTAGTGAATGTATGTATCATAAATGAATTATCATGGTACAGACCGAGTGGAACTATATTTTAATATTGTTACGAATTGTTTTGTTTTTTGGTGTTAAAGAATTCAAAGGAGAAGCACGTTCAACGGATTTAAAAATGAATACAGGGGCGTTATAGGACAAACAAGGAATTTTAAGAATGACACCCGTTTCAACATCATAAACAACATCTTTTGTTTTTTGTAAATGTTTATGATTGATTTTATCTTTTAATAATATTTTTAATTGAACTATTTGTTCATCTGTTAAATCATTTTGTAGTTTATATTCATCCGCAAATGCATTTAATTTATTAATTTTAATGGATTTATCTAATTTATTCCATGCAATTAAATGTTGATCTGCATTAGATATCATCATGGAGTCAAGTGATTGAACTGACTTCTTAGAAGTCGTTGATGCTTTTAAATGGTTTTGTAAATTCATTCTTTTTATATACTTATTCTATTTATATGTTTAATATATTTAACAAAATATATTAAAAAAATGTTAATAATTTAATGGTTATTCACGATGTCGTAAACATGTATGATCCATTTGAAATGTATCATCCTTAGTATCTTGTGGTACAATTTTAGTAATACATTTTGATTTTTTTCCATACAAAGGTTCAACGCATCCCTTTTCTTTTTTTGTTTTCTTTTCTTCAATGAATTGATCAACTGTACATCTAGCTCTAAAATGTTCAAAACGTTCTCTTACATCGCAGTAGGTCAATCCTGATTTTTTACCTAACATATCATTGATTAATTCATGAAGACGATAAATATATTTAGAAAAAGTTTCTCTATTTTTCATATCGGATAATTGAATGGGTAATTTTTTAAAATTTTTTTTTAAATTTAATCTACAATATTTACAAGGTAAAACATGTTGTAAATTTAAAATAAATTCTTTATAATTGTGTTTATCTTCAGGAGTAGGTTCAATTGGATAATTAAAACTCATGGTATGTAAAAATAACCAAATACTAGGGCCCCAAACAGTTGTTAACATTCCATCACCAGATGATAAATCTGATTTTTTAAATGTACGCTTACGTGTTTTGTTCATATAGTACTCATAGAAAATAATTTATCTAATGTATTGTTCGTGTTTATTTTTTTATATTTTAAAGCAATGATTGCTTCATAAAATTCTTCATCTGTATTGTAGTGATTGCGTTGAATATTGATTAATTTATGGTTGATTCGAAAATACATTCTATAATAATTAAGATAAATTAGTTTAATATATTTTCATTTTATATTGTTTTATATATAATGAATTTCACGCCAAGCAATATGTATGTTGTTTTTATTTTAATTTTAGCCTTTATTTCAGGTATATGGATGTATTATAGTTATTTTAAACCATATTGGTATAGTCAATATAAAACAAACAATGAATTTACATCATTACCATCTACAGGATCAACTCAATACGTAGAAATCATGTTATTTTATACAACATGGTGTCCAATATGTAAAAAGGCAATGCCTGAATGGAATAAATTTAAAGAATATTGGGACAATAAACAATTGGATGGATATACCATTACATTTAAAGAAATAGATTGTGATGTAAATGAAGGATTAGCAGATAAATACAAAATCGATGGTTATCCAACGATTAAAATGATTAAAGATAATAAATTAATAACTTATGATGCTAAGCCATCGTTTACTACATTAAACATGTTTTTGAAAAGTGAATTTAAATAACCATTCATAATGGTAATACTTTTATCTTTCATTTTATTACGATATTCTCTATCATTTATAAAATAAGTAAATAATTCAGGTTCATTCATTAAATGATCAGCATCATACCATAATTCATAGGTAGAAACATAATGCTGTTGTTTTTTTAAAATACTTTTTAAACCTTTTTCAATTATATATTGAATGTATTGAAACGAATTCATGTCTGTAAAATTGATGGAGGACGTATATTCATTATTATCTACTTTACGTATCAATATACCTAAAATAGGTTCATCGGGGGGTACATCTCTTTTCATTAAATCAAATGGATAATTATTACATAATCCACCGTCTACATAATATTTACCTTCATAAACTGCGGGTGAAAATAATGGAGGACATGAACATGACATTGTAATCGCATCGAGTACTTTCATATTAGGATAAGTATGATAGGATAATTCTATCATTTCAAATGATTCTAATTCAGTAGTGATCATACGTAGTTCAATTTTGGTTTGATCATAAATATCTTTTAAAGTAATATCCATGGAAATATCATTGGATGAAAAGATAGGATAGATCATTTTATAAAATAAATCATAGTCATACAATCCTTTTTTTTCATTAAAATTGATAATCATATCCATATCTAGTTTAACAATTTTATTCCATGGACGGTCAATGACATAATCAATCACTTCATCTAAGGGTATATGTAATGCTAATAATGTTGCCATAATTGTACCTGCAGATGTTGCGTATATTTTTTGAATGGATTCATATTGAATGATATTATGTTGCATTAAGGAATGAATCATGACCAATTGACTAAAACAATTTGGTCCACCCCCACATAATACAATATATTTCATTATAGTATAATTAAAGTTTTTTTAATTAAATATTTTCTTTATTTTGGTTATAATGGAAAAACCAAATAAATTAAATTTAGATGAATTGTATGAATACAAAAAATTAACAACGAAAAATACAATGATTTCATACAATAAAATCTTAGATCGAGTTCATAATAAAATCAAACAAACTTCACGACAAAAAATAAACAATGAATGTTGTTGGTTCATTGTTCCTGAAATCATTTTAGGTATACCTAAATACAATGTTGCTGATTGCATTGCATATATTATGTATGAATTAAAAGAAAATGGATTTGCAGTTACTTACACTCATCCTAATTTATTGTTTATTACATGGAATCATTGGATACCTGATTATGTTAGAAATGAATATAAAAAACAAACAGGTGTTGCTATTGATGGATATGGAAATGAATTAGTTAAAAAAGAAAATACAATTACAACACCCTCCAAACCTAACAAACCAAATTATAAATCCATTGATAGTTATGTTCCATCTGGTAAAATGGTGTATGATGATGATTTATTAAAAACCATTGAACTGAAAACATCTTAAAAGTTAGAGTTTTGAATAAAATGATCGTAATGTAAAATCAATTGATTGTCTTTTAATTCTATGGTTTCAAGGTTTAACCATGTAAATTTTCCAGTTGCATACACTTCTTTATTTTCATGTTTGTATAATTTCTGTTTCAATTGTTCAACTGTAAATGTATCTGTTCCTTTTTGGAGATACATCAACATACAGGTATCATTGTCTGTCATTTTATAAATAGAATATAAATCTGGATAATCTAAAGAATAGATTGAAATCATAATAGGAATATCAGAATCATAGATGACTAAATGATTCAATAAATCATAAGAATACATATTTTATATGTTATAAAAAATAATATATAAAACAATTTAAAAAAGAATAATAAAGTTTAATTTTCTATAATAAATATAATGGATGATACAATTACATGGAAAATTATTGATACCTATTTTAAAGATAATCCAGATTTTATAGCAAAACATCATTTAACATCGTACAATCATTTTATGTTACATGATATTCCACAAATCTTCAAAGATAATAATCCAATTCGTTTGGTTGAAGAACAAAATGATGTAAATGTAAATTGTGATATTTATATTGGTGGTAAAAATGGCGATAAAGTATATTATGGAAAACCAACAATATACGATAAAGATCGAATGCATTATATGTATCCAAATGAAGCACGGTTAAGAAATATGATGTATGCAATTACGATACATTATGATGTTCATGTAGATATTACATTTGAAAATAAACATGGTATTGTTGAAAAAAAAGAAGAAGTTTTATTAGAATCAGTTTATTTAGGTAGATTTCCGGTCATGTTAAAATCTAAATTATGTATTTTAAATGAATTATCACCTGAAGTATGTTTTAATATGGGTGAATGTATTAATGATCCAGGTGGATATTTTATCATTGATGGTAATGAAAAAGTCATTATTAGTCAAGAAAAGTTTGGACCTAATTTAATTAATATCAAAAATAATCCTAATCTTATCTTTAAATGCTCTGCTGAAATATATTCATCCTCGGAAGATGCAGCAAATATTCCTCGTAAATTAGGCATAGCATTAATACGTGATGATAAAACATTAACCAATCATCAAATTAGTGTATTTCTCCCAAATGTTCGTAAAAGTATACCCTTATTTATTTTGATGAGAGCATTAGGTATTATATCAGACAAAGAAATCATTTCGACTTGTTTATTGGATTTAAAAGCAAACGCAGATTTAATTCCTTTATTCATACCAAGCGTACATGATGCAGGTGGAGTATTTACGCAAGAAACAGCAATTAAATACATCATGGGTTTTATTAAAGGAAATACTGAACATAATACCATGAACATTTTATGTAATTATTTATTACCTCATATTGGTACAACCAATTACATAGAAAAAGCATATTTTATTGGTTATATGGTTTATAAAATGTTGATGGTCTATACAGGAGCGGAAAAAGAAACAGATCGTGATTCCTATAAATGTAAACGAATTGAACTGTCCGGAACATTATTATCTCAATTATTTCAAGAGTATTATGTACAGCAACAAAAAGACATACGAACTCGAATTGATACTGAATATAATTTAAATTCTGGATCATATCAAGAATCCAATATTAAAAAATTATTCATACATAAAGCCTTTGAACAAGAAAGAATGGTTGAATCCGGATTTCGTCAAGCATTTAAAGGAAATTGGGGTTCTTTAGAATATACTAAAAAAATTGGTGTTGTTCAAGAATTATCACGTTTATCTTTCAATTCTATGGCAGCAAGTTTAGTCAAAACAAATTTACCATTAGATGCAAGTGCAAAAGTAGTAGGTCCACATTTATTACATACGTCTCAATGGGGATTATTAGATCCAGTGGATTCACCTGATGGTCCAAATGCAGGATTACATAAACATTTAGCAGTAAGTACAGTTGTATCGAATGGATATTCTAAATTTAAAATCATCCATTTATTGAAAGAATTAAAAATGTTAATTCCTATCACAGAAAGACATCCTGTTATTTTATATCAATTGATTAAAATCTTTGTAAATGGTCATTGGTGTGGTTGTACGGATGAACCAGTTACGTTAGTTGATAAATTACGTAATTATCGTAGATGTGGATTAATTCCACCGTTAACAAGCATTAGTTGGAATATTCGAGAAAGAATGATTATTATTTATACAGATGAAGGACGTCCATTACGACCTGTTTATTATTTAGAAAAAGGAAAAATACAACATAAAGATAAATTAAAAAAAGAGTTTACATGGAATCAATTGTATTCCGGATTTTCACCCAAACCAAATATATATAATACATCCATTCATAGTACTTCTTTTTATCCATTACATAAACTTTATGTAAATGAAGAAGAAGCATTTAAAAACAAGGGATTGATTGAATATTTAGATTCAACTGAATCCGATACATGTATGATATCATTTGACAAAGAAGATATTAAATATTCACATATGGAAATCCATGGCTCTTTAATGTTCAGTCTTATGGGAAATCAAATTATTTTACCTGAACACAATCAAGCTCCTCGTAATATTTTCTCATGTGGTCAATCCAAACAAGCCTTATCGATGTTTCATACTAATTATCAAAATCGCATGGATACCATGGCTGTTGTATTGCATTATGGTCAATTACCTATTGTAAAAACTCGTTATTTAAAATACATCAATAACGAAAAACATCCCTATGGTATTAATGCAATGATTGCTATTATGTGTTATAGTGGGTATAATGTAGAAGATGCCGTGATTATCAATAAAGCAGCAATTGATCGTGGATTATTTAATATTACGTATTATAGTTGTTATGAAGGTAAAGAAGAAGCTGAAAACAATACGATTACAGAAATTACCAATATCAACAATAAAATCATTATGGGAAATAAAACCGGTAAAGAAGGAGTGGATTATTCACATTTAGATGACCGTGGATTGATTAAAGAAAACACATTCATTCATAATGATAAAATAGCATTGATTGGACAAACCGTTTCATTCAAAGAAAAAGAAGGATACATGGATGCATCTGTAATCACGGGTAAAGGTCAAGAAGGATATGTTGATAAATCATTTATTACAGAAGGAGAAGGAAAACGTATTGCAAAAGTACGAATTCGTGAGTTTCGTCGACCTGAAATAGGTGATAAATTTGTATCCAGAGCTGCTCAAAAAGGAACATGTGGTATTATTTTAGAAGAAGCAGATATGCCCTATACTGCAAATGGAAATCGTCCAGATATTATCATTAATCCACATGCAATGCCTACACGCATGACGATTGGGCAAATGGTAGAAATGCTTTATACTAAACCTCATTTAGAATATGGTGGATTTTATGATTCAACTGCATTCAATAGCAAAGGATTTAAAGCAGAATCTTATGGTAAAATATTAACCAAAATGGGATATCATAATTCAGGCACAGAAATGATGTTTAATGGTATGACAGGAACACCTATTGAAGCAAATATATTTACAGGACCATGTTATTATTTACGATTGAAACAGATGGTTAAAGATAAAATCAATTATCGTCAAAGTGGTCCTAAAACAGTCATGACACGACAACCTGTACAAGGTAGATCAAACGATGGTGGTATACGTATGGGTGAAATGGAACGTGATGGACTTGCTGCATATGGTCTCAGTAAATTCATGATCGATTCTATGATGAAACGATCCGATGAATATTCCATTGCAATTGACAATACAACTGGATTAATTGCTGCGTATAATCCACGTAAAAATTTATTTTTAAGTCCAATGTTAGATGGACCATTACAATATATTTATCAGGTTGATAAAGATCCGAGTATTGTCAATATATCCAAACACAAGAAAACATTTAGTGTTCTAAAAATACCCTATGCATTTAAACAGTTATATTATGAATTATTAACCATCAATGTACAAATGAGAATTATTACGGATAATAACATTGATACATTAGATTCACTTTCTTATTCTAATAATGTTAAAAAATTAATGAGTAAACCCAATGAACATATTTCAAATGTCATTCAAGACATCATTAAACAATCCAAAACCATTACTCCATTTATTAATAAACAAAAAGAATTTAAAGAAAGCAAAGAAAAGAAAGAAGATGAAAATCATGAATTCTCGGTAGGTGATTTAGTCAAATATGATCAATACATTTGGGAAATTAAGGAAATTGATAAACAACATGTATTATTAGAAAATGATGATGGTACTCAAGTCAAAACAAATATAAAACGTATTCAATTGCATTATGTGAATATTCAAATCCCACCTTTAGTAGAATTCAATGTCAATGATATTGTTTACTTTAAAAATAATTTAGAAAAACTATATAAAGTCATTCATGTTGTCAATCATTTCAATGTAAACCTACAAGAAATACATGAAGAATATCCTAAGCAATTAGACAATGTACGTATTCGCCGATTGATATTACATGAACCATTCAAAGTACATGATATTGTTTATGTACGAGATGATATCATCATGAATCCATGGTTAGTTGAAAAAATATTGGACGATACAACTGTTCAAATCAAAGATAAGAAATCAAAAGTCATTAATGTTACCGTGGACAAAATTACTCGTCATAAATTGTATACGAGTGGGCAATATAAACAGCTACAAGAACAAGCACTTCAACAACGATTGGACAGTAACATTTATTTATATGATCGTGTAAAATTAAAAGGAAAAGAAGAGGTATGGGTTGTAGATTCAGTTGAATTACATCGTGATATGAATGTGTATAATTTAATTCAAGAAAAAACATACAAAGCATCATCTGCATTGTTAAGTGATTTAGAATTAGTAGAATCATGTAAATTTCCGAAATATAGCAAAGTATATTTATCGAATGATAAATCGAAAACAATATGGACAGTTGATGGATTTTATACACGTGATTATAAACATGGTAAATATTCCATTGTCAATGATAAATTAGAAAAGAAAGATGTATTCCCCGACCAAATGATTATGTATGAAATGCCTCCTAATTCATTAAGAGGGGGAGGATATATCAATACCAATAAATTAGACCCTACTCATATGATGATGGAAACATTTCATCATGGAGGAAAACATGGAGGAAAAACAATTCAAACGGTGGTCACACCTGAATCAAAACCTGATCATGTTCAATTAGGAGATATTAAAACATTAAACGGATCAACTGAATATGTATCAGAATATATGCCATTGATTACTAAATTTAATGAAGAGAAAGAGGATGATAATATAGAAATTATAGATTTAGATCAATTAAAAGAAAAAAAATTAAAAGAATCCGAAAAAAAATTAAATGAAGATGTTGTAAATCTTAGATCATTTGATTCTTTAAATACAGAAGATCGAGCAGAATCCAACATCAAAAAGGCAATTGTTGTATCTAGTGATTTAAGTGGATTACCAGAATAAAATATAAAAATGAAGTATATAAAAATAGTATAACAATAGTATATAAAGAATGGAATCGGAAACAGGAATCATTTCTAAAATCTATAAAGAACGTACTAACTTAATTGAAATCTTAAAAGAAAGAGGTTATGATGTTTCTGATTACGACGATTTTAGTATTAATCATGTAGCTGTATTGTATCAACATGATCAATTGGATTTATTATTGAAAAACAAAGAAGATAAACAAATCTTTGTGAAACATTATTTAGATAAAAAATCTTTACGTGGTAAAACCATTTATGAATTACTTGAAGATTTATACATTACTGGTAAAATTTTAAATAAAAACGATGATTTATTAATCATTACCTTAGATGATCCAAATGAAACCATCACTACCATATTGAATACCATTTGGGAAAATCATGAAATTTATATTTCTGTGATTAGTATTCGACGATTGTTGTTCAATATATTAAAACATGAACATGTACCTAAACATGAAATTTTATCGGAAGAAGATACAATCACATTATTTGATGAATACAATATCAATGAACCCTCTCAATTACCACAAATTAGTAGATATGATCCTGTTGCTGTAGCAATTGGATTAAGACCGAAACAAATCTGTAAAATTACACGTCGAAGTAAATCAGCAATTGAAAGTCCATATTATCGATATTGTATTTAATTTTATGTTTATATTATATAATGAATATAGAATCATTATATAATCATTTCAAACAAGACATTACACATGTTCATGATATGAAAAAAGATTTAATGAAACCTTCTTTTTTTTATGATTTTATGAATCAAATTCAATCTAAATTTAATAAAAATTTATCCACTGTCATTCAATATTATATGATTCAACATGATTCTAAAAATGCATCTTCCCAATTTAATAAAGAAGTCATGAACATGAATCAAATCAATTCTACTTTAAAAGAATCCGAACAAATTCTTTATACACAAAATCAAAAAGTAAATCAAATTATCAATGTTGTTACTGCGGATATTGATAAATTAAGAAAAACCATTAAAGAATTAACTGGTTATACCCCATCTCAAGCAGATCAATTAAATCAATCTTCTCTTGAAAGTGTAAATCAATATACATTGTTATATTCGAATAAATTATATGTCTTTTTCATTACACTTATCATTACTTTAATATTAATGTTTTATCACATTACTTCTAAACTAGATTTTGTTGAATGTATTCTTTTCGTTTTCATATGTTATATTCTTCAGTTTATTTATTATCGTTACCTTACATTATTATTCTTGCCTTCCGGAGTTTCATCGGTAGACGTGATTGTGGATGCAAGTAATAATCCTGTTGCACCACCTGCTTCTTATGTACCTTCTCAATATTGTATGGGAGCAGAATGTTGTGATTTAAGCAATACACAATGGATTAATGGTCAAGGTTGTGTTGCTTTATAATAAAAATTGAACTGTTTATTATTATGGTAAGCAAATGAAACTAAAACATGGAATTGGTCAAGCAAATCAAACACGCTAAAAATTTAAATGTGCATCAATTAAGTCAATACAATGACATGGTTCAACCCTATGAAAAAGATCTACATGATTTTATGCAAACCATATATGGTGATTTGATTCAATATTTTTCAACTTATTTGAAATGTATAGCAAAACCTGTTTATGTTATGATTCAAGATCCATCAAAAATATGTGAATGTGAACATGAAATCAATATCATTCATCAACATTTAGAAATAACCATTTTACAACCCATTCAAAATAAAATCAAAATGTTCATTCGACATCAAAATTTAGAATTTATTAAAATGGTAACGTTATATTTCATGTTAAATATTCCAATGATTATTCATTTATATAGTAATAAGCTTGATCAATTGTATCATCTTATCGATAAACAAAAAAGATAAATAATCTTTTTTTATACTATGAAATCGATTCTAATGAATGATACATCTATTAAAAAGAAATCTTATGTTGATCATCATCTTGATTTTCAAATCCATAAACAATGGATTGATCAATTGTATTTGAATGAAGAATTTGATGAAAAAAAATTAATTGTACAAGAACTAAAACAAAAATTCAATTCTTATAAATATCAAGATAAACATAAACATAAATTTGATCAAGATCAACACATTACCTTTGATGAAATTATTTTAAAATTAAAAGAGTCTCAATTAAAATGTTATTATTGCAACACTGACTTATTTTTATTTCATTCTAAAAAAAGAATCAACAATCAATGGTCACTTGAACGTCTTAATAATAATTTAGGACATTATAATTCAAATACATGCATTGCTTGTCTTAAATGTAACTTACAACGACGTACGGATAATCACGAATATTTTAAACAAGGAAAATCATTAGTCATTCAAAAAATAGATTAATTTCTCTCTTTTTTATATTATGTCTCTTCTAGATTTTTATTCTTTACAATCTAATTATAATCAACTTGAAAACAAATACACTCAATTATTATCCAATAATGATTGGCTTGACCCTAATTCTTCCGCCTACAAAGAAGCTGCCGATTTAAACGGTCAAATTCAATCCACCATAGAACAAATGATTTCTACTTTAAAACAACTTAAAGATAAAAAATTAACTACAATGTATTCCACTTTATTAAACAAGTACAATCAATTAAATGACATTCAATCTGTTCCTATGGATTCAAGTCAATACGATTATAATGTAACGTTATCCAACATGTATTATTATCATTCTTTATTTTGGATTGTTTTATGCCTTATTTTAGCTTTTTTTATCATCAAAATCTTATTTTTTTAATAAAATAAAATAAATCATTTATTTATATGAAACCTGTATTAAATAAATTATCTACTATCAAGGCTTCTCCTTATACTAATTCCACCATTCATACTTCCGATGATAAATACGCTTATGTTACCAATACCGGTATTTTAAAACCTTATGTCGATACCCCTATCTCTTCGAACTGCAATACACCTATGGTTGAAGTATCCGGTAATTTATCTTCTTTGAATTATCCTTTCGGTACACCTATGATTCCTTCTCAATCTTGTGGTAATGAATTAAAATACATCATGTCCATGCCTACTGTTAATACTCCATTGGATGATTATATCAGTGTCGGTCAAGTTGGATACGTCGATTATAATTCTATCTTACATACCATTACTTCCGATTCCATTCAATACAATACCAATTATAACACCGTCAATCAATTACCAATTACAGGAACAAACATGTTGGATTGTTCTACTCAACCATCACCTGTAAAATACGGCGACTATGTTTATATTACACATGATGATTTAGTAGGATTTATGAACAACAGTTCAATTTGCGAATTTAGCAAAACCGCTACCACTGGATTTTATCTTCGCCCGTTGGCTTTCACCGATCCTAACGGTCCTATCAAATATGGTGATCAAGTTGTCATTGCTGCAAGTAATACATCCTTATCATCTTCTTGCGGTATTTGGGGTTGTAAAGTTGCTTCCATGAATACTGAAAACTATCTTATGGAATTTACATCAGGAGTCAACTCCTTTTATTTTCAACCTCCTATCGGGTCTAAATTCAATATTGGTGATCCAATCATGTACAACAATGCTGTTACTATCGCATTTTCATCCGACACAACTAACACTTCTAATTGTGGATGGTATGGATGCTATGTTGCAAAATTGAACCGCTCTAAAAAAATAGAATTCATGATGGGCAAAAAAGGTAAAGACAATAAAACATCCTTTACCATTCGATCGTCGTTAACCCCAGTTGATGCAACGAATGCATGTGATATCAATGACTTACAATCATCTTGTAACAATGACCCAAATTGTAACGGATTTATTTATTCTCCTATCAATAACACATGGCAACCTTTAACTACATCCTCTATCAATGGTTCTACTTTCATTGAATCCAATCAACCCACTTCATTGTACATGAAACAACCTTTTGTAGACATTTCCGATTCATCTTGCCCTACTGATACCATACAACCCATTGATACAACATTGTTCAATCATTATCCTGTTGGTACACAACTTGTACATGATGCAACAGGGCAATGTATGGTTGATTCAGAATATATAGACCAATATTTAAATGATATAGATTCCATCATGAGTCGACAAAAAGATAATTATGATCGTATGCTAAACAAATATAATACAATCTATTCAAATAATCAATCCATGGAACAATCCATCCATTCCAATTCAATGGACATTCAACATAAATTAAATGAATATTATCAAATAGATAAAGAATTAAAGAAAAAACAAAACAATGATGTCTATCAAGCTCAAGAAACAGACAATACCATTTTATATGATCAACAATTTGCAAATGGAAAAATATGGGAAATAATGTCGATTATAGGAATCATTTGTGTTGTTGTTATTTTATTGAAATAATATATATATGACAAATTATAATGTTCAAGAAGTTATGAATACCATTTCTAATTTACAAAATTATGAAGAAGAATTATATTCTAAATTAGTAGAGAACACTAAAAACATTGCTATTGGATCTAAACAACAATTATCATCTTCAGATATCAATACCATTGTTTCACAAATTAATGACTTATCTGAAACCAGAACCAATTTATACAATCTTATTTCACAATCTCTTAATTCAGAAGCAACGAATGCAGCCAATCAAAAAATTAATTTAAAACAACAAACATTCATGCTTCATGTTCTTGAAAATGAATTGAATAAATCTAAAAAATTATTATCCTCCATTGAAGATGATACTTTAAATCAACTTAAAATGGTCGAAATTTCATCTTATTACGTTGACAAATATTATACTCAAAAACGTTTAGCACAAATTATTTTTGTTTGTTGCATCTTTTTAATTTTCATCAGTTATGGAATCAAATCATTTGATAACATCGGCATTCTTACCTTTTTATATCTCTTTTTTATAATTTTAATTTGCATCATTCTTTATTTTGTGTATGATTATTACGTTAGAACCGCTTTTAATTTTAATGAATATGATTGGTGGTTTGCTCCATCTACTCCTCCCATGAATACAAATGATTCAACAAGTGATTCAACAAGCACAACAGACACGTGTGGTAATCCATTTAGTTGTACAAACAATAGTTGTTGTGCTTCAGGAACTATTTGGAGTTCTACCGGATGTGTACCCAACTAAATTTATCTATGTATATTATGGACATTAATGATAAATTAAATATTATTGATTTTAAAAATCAACAAAAATTATCCATGGATTACAATCAAAACAAAGACAAACAAACCAATGATTTATACAATCAAATGATTTCTGCTAAAGAAAATGTAAAAACTGCTCCTTTAAAAGCAGTCCAAGCTACTGAAAAATATTATCATTTTATAGGAGAAAAGGATCATTCCATTGAAATGGAAGCAAATTCTTTTGGTAATGAAATTGCCAACAATCATCAATCCATGGTGGATTCCATTTATCAAAAAATTCAATATTATGAATCTCAATACCAATATTTAAATCAACTCGATGTGATGTTGTTTGATTATTATAAACAAATTTTAAAACAATTAAATCGAGTTAAAAATGATATGTCTCAATCTACTACCAATGATCGTAAAGTATATTATATCAATGAAGAATTAACTACGCTTGATTCTTGGTCTAGATTATTATTGTATATACAATTCTTTATTTTATTAAAAATGGTCATTGATTATGTACGTGATTATGAAAATCTTATGAAATTAGGATTAATTGTGGTATTGATTTTATTCATGACTCCTCTTTTTTATAATTTTTGTGTTTGGTTATTTGGAATCATTGGATATATTGTATATCTTAAACCATTTACGTATACACATTTATAAAATATTTTTTAAATAAAAATATTTTATTTTTTTTTATTATTTTTTAATTATTTTTTAAATTTGCTAAAGCTTTGTCTAAAAAACCTTCTGGTAAACCTTTTAATAATTTACTTGCATTGGTCATCATTGGTTGTAATTGAGTCGCCATGTCCATTAATTGTTTATGTTGTTTCATGGTATTGTCTAACATGCCTTCAACATTGGATAAAGGATTTTCTTTTTTTTCTTTTTCTTTTTTACGTTTTGCCATTCCTTCTTTAATTTCAAAAAAAGATCGGTAAACACATCCTAATAAAATCATCATCATTAAAATAATGTTTTTACGACCGTCAAAATAATAGGTAAGAATACCAACGACAGCCATGACAATTAAAGTATCCCATTTTTTAACGAGAAAATCAGAAATTATATAAATCATTAAAATGAAAAGTAATAAAATATGTATGATTTGATTATTAAAAGGAATATTCTTCTTCATATATTATTTACCTATATTTTTTTGTTTTCTTGTTTTTTATGATATTTCTTTTTTTTGTTTTTTTATTATTTGTTTTTTGTTTTATTTTTGATATATTAAATCCACCAGATGTAGTCCCAAGTAATTTTATATATTGATCTTTATAATTATCTATACTGTCAGGTATATCTGAAATATTTCTATAGTTTTTGTTATAGGTCTGATTTAAATTACGGTTGGTCCCCACACTAATATCTATGTTCTTTTCTTTAATATATATTTTATATATTTTACCAATTAATGATTCAAACTTTAACGATGTTTTTAAATCATCCCTATTTTTTATTCTATATATAGTAAATAATAAATTAATTAATACACCAAATATATTTTTCTCTGTAATTGGACTGGATAAATTAAACATGTGTTTTAATAAAAATTGTGAAAAACAATTTAGTTGTGATGTAGATAAATCTTTTTTATTAAAGATGTATTTAATCATATCATCTATATGATGTTCATTTGTCATTTTTTCTAGATGATCTAAATATTCTGACATAAAGATATAGCCTTTTGTAAATTTAATACCCCAATTATCTATAACACCAATATTATTTTTTTTATTATTACATGCTGATATTTTTGTAATTTCTTCTACTAGTTTTTTAATTTGTATATAATCATCTGAAAATTTATCATCAGTAGGATGTTCTAATGCTAAATATGCTGTATACTTTTTTAGAGTTTCATTTACTATTGGGGAGTTATTATATTCATCATTACCTTGTGCAGCAGCACCTTGACCATTTCCTTGAGCATCAGCAGCTGGACCATTACCTTGTGCATTTGGATCAGGAGAACCTTGACCATTTGCAGCATCAGCAGCTGGACCATTTCCTTGTGCATTTGGATCAGGAGCACCTTGACCATTTCCTTGTGCATTTGGATCACCATTACCTTGATTATTTGCAGCATCAGTATTTGGACCATTTGCAGCGTTATCAGCAGCAGCTTTTGCCTCTGCTTCAGCTTTATCTGCAGCAGCTTTTGCCTCTGCTTCAGCTTTATCTGCAGCAGCTTTTTCAGCAGCAGCTTTTGCCTCTGCTTCAGCTTTATCTGCAGCAGCTTTTTCTGCAGCAGCTTTTGCCTCTGCAGCAGCCTTTGCCTCAGCAGCAGCTTTTTCTGCAGCAGCTTTTTCTGCAGCAGCCTTTGCCTCAGCAGCAGCTTTATCTGCAGCAGCTTTTTCTACAGCAGCCTTTGCCTCAGCAGCAGCTTTATCTGCAGCAGCTTTTTCTGCTTCAGCTTTATCTGCAGCAGCTTTTTCTGCAGCAGCTTTTTCTGCTTCAGCTTTATCTGCAGCAGCTTTTTCTGCAGCAGCTTTTTCTGCTTCAGCTTTATCTGCAGCAGCATCTTTGTCATATATTTTAATAAATATGGATTGTTTATGTGTGGATGAGTTTATTTGTGTATACAATTTGTAGATATAGTTTTTATATATATTATTATATACAGATAACAATTTAAATATGGATTTTAAATTAAAATTACTTATTTCATTAAAATCTAATAAATCTATATTAAATAATATAATTACAACTATTTCATATGTAAATCTAGTAAAATTTGATAGAAAACATGATAAAAATTTTTTGTTACCGACATTATTTAAGTCGTCATTACATGTTACAATGCGGCTGACGCATTCATTTATTAACTCAGTTAGTTTCTGTTTTTTTTTATACTTAGTTGGTCTTTGTATAAAAATGTTAGGAACAATTTTGAATATATCATTTTTTTCCATATCTTTAATAACGCGTTTTAAATTTTCTATAATCTCTTCAAGTTTTGTTGCAACAGATCCATCGTCATTTAATGTAAAATTCATATAATTAAGATCTGGACACTCGATGAACATTGCGGCATCTTCTGATTCAGGAATGGCAATTGGTGGTTTCGGAGGTATGGATAATAGAGGCTGGGGTGGTTGAGGCGGAGGTTGAGGTGGTGGTTGAGGCGGAGGTTGAGGGGGTGGTTGAGGAGGCGGTTGAGGAGGTGGTTGAGGCGATGAAGTGTTTGGTGATATCATTTTTTTTACATCTACTTTTTTATCTGTTATAATATATTTATAGTATATGTATATATTTTGATAATATTGTATTAATTGATTTAATTTATCATTTAATTTTTTTTCATATTTTTCTATTTTTTGATTTAAAGATGTAAGAATAACCACATTATTACTATGTATTAGTGTTTTATATATTTTATATACATTCGTTATAAATGTTGTCAACATACATATTATAAATGGAGTTTGATCATCAACAAATCCAGTCAACCCAAACCATTTTTTTTCTGGTATACATATAATTTCATTATAGAATGATTCTATCTTTTTCATTATATCTGTTTCGAATTGATTTGCATTTTTTTCCGATAAATCTGTGGATGATTTTATGTTACTTACATTTTCTGGATTAAACGATGATAATTCATTATGATCGCGTATTTGTTTGTAATCAACTGATTTTTCAAGTATATTACATACATTTTTATGTAATTGTTCATTACTTATTGTCCCATTATATATCATAAATTCAAGTGTAGGGACAGGTTTTAATTTTTTTTCATATTCTTCATACAATACTTTTGTTGTGTGATGTCTATCATATTCAGTCATTGCATCTTTTAATATATTTAATTTTTTTATTTCACTTATTGTTTTATTATGTGAAACAACGTCGATCATTTGACTACTAAATATTTGATAGTTATATTTTAAATAAATAGTATTATAATATGTTATTTGTGGAGTTATGATGTTATTTATATCTGCTAATATTGTATCCTTTACAAGATCTCTATTCAGTGTTAAGAATTTATATAACAAATATAAATGTGTAATAAATGTTGTTAACATACATTTTATAAATTCAATTTGATTAGATATAGATGGTATGAATGGTTTACTGCATTGTTTTATCATATCTAAATAGTATTTTACATTTTCATCAAAAGTTTTCGATTTCAATATTTTAAAATCATTAAATATACCATTATTGTGTTTATATTTATTAATATATAGTAATATATTTTTATAGAATGCAAGTTTTTCTATTGTATCACATACAATTTCTAAATATACAAGTGGATTTACTGTAGTATACTCTTTTAGATAGTAATCTAAAATGCTGTTGTCTATTAACATTATATCAAGGTTTGGACACCGACTCATGCCGGTTATATCAGCTGTAATATTATCAATTTCAGGTTGAGAAATAACAGGTTGAAGAGGTATTGGTGGTGTTGGAGGTGTTGGAGGAGCTGTTTTATCGGATTTTATGGCATTAACTTGTGCAGTAGTTAAGCCAATATTTAAATTATCAATGATATCTTTTATATCTATTTTGGTGATCTGGTGTTCTATAATTGATTTTTCTACATAAATTGTTGGAGAAGTATCAATTATAGTACCATTTTCATCTAACCTTGTATTTGTTATACTATATTTATAGTATATATATAGTTTTTGATAATATTGTATTAATTCATTTAATTTATCATTTAATTTTTCACGATATGTTTCTAAATATGTATATAGAGTCATATGTTTATTAAAACCCTCAATATGTATTAATAATTTATATATTTTATATACATTCGTTATAAATGTTGTCAACATACATAATATAAATGGAGTTTGATCATCAGTTAATCTAGTCAACCCAAACCATTTTTTTTCTGGTATACATATAATATTCTTCACTAATGTATCCAATTGTTTTATTATAGTTTCTTGGTCAGCAGGATCGGTTAATGAACTAACATTTGTTACGGTTTTATTAAATTCGTCGATTACGTCGATCGTAATTAATTTTTTATCGACCGTCATTAATTTATTAACAACAAGTATTTGATTGTAACTATCTAATTTTTCAAGTATATAACATACAATTTGATATAAGTGTATATCACTTATTTTTACATTATTGTAATGAATTGGATTATATATCATAAAATCAAGTGTAGGGACAGGTATTAATTTGTGTTGTATTTCTTCATTTATTTGTTGATGTACTTCATACCATTCTTTTGTTTTTGGGTGATTGCCATCATACATTTTCATTGCACGGTTTAATATATCTAATTTATTTATCTCATATCTTGTATCTGTTTTATCTTTTTCACTAATGTTAATACCTCTATCAGTAAATTGATAGTTATATTTTAAATAAATAGCATTATAATATGTTATTCGTGGAGTTATGATGTTCTTTATATCTTCTAATATTTTATCATATTCAACCGTTATATTTTTTGTTAATAATTTATATAAAAAATATAAATTTGTAATAAATGTTGTTAACATACAATTCATAAATTCAATCTCTGTCTGTGTGTATGTTATTATCATTGATTTACTACATTTTTTTATATTATCTAAATAGTATGCTACACTTCTATCAAAATCTGTTAATATATTAAAATCATCATCTATACGTTTATCATATTTATATTTATAAATATATTCTAATATATGTTTATAGAATGAAAGATTTTCTATTGTATCACATGCAATTTCTAAATATACAAATGGATTTACTATAGTATACTCTTTTAGAGTATCATCTAAAATGCTGTTGTCTATTAACATTATATCAAGGTTTGGACACCTACTCATGCCGGTTATATGAGAGGTAATAATGGTTTCAATATCATGTTGAGAAATAACAGGTTGAAGAGGTATTAGTGGGGGAGGAATAGAAGGTTGAGAAGTAGTTCCTGAAAATGGATTCAATCTTTCATAAAATGATTTAGTATCATCAGGTATATTTCTAGATGTTTCCGTTTGAAATTTTTTAGTTAATTTTTGTATATCACTCTTTAATTTTGCATTAGCTGATTCTAACTGTCCTATTTTTAATTTATTAGTTTGTAATTGTTCGGAGTTTGAAGTTATTGTAGCATTTTTTTTCGTTTGTTCATCTAATGATAACTTTAATTTTGCTATGGTTTCATCCTTATTAGTATTTTCCTGTCTTAATTTAGTTAATTCTGCTAATTGTATAATATTGTGTCGTTTAACGCCATGTAATCTTGATACAGTCTCGTTAATTGATGCATTTTTTTTCTTTAATTGTTCATTCTCATTATTAACACGGTCTCGATCAGCATTAGCTGCTTGAACTTCTGCAGCTGAATCATTTAACTCTTGTCGAACTGCATTTTCAGCAGCTGCTTGTGCAGTCTGTTGAATAGTTTGTATTTGAGTTTGTGCAGCTTGTATTCTAGCTTGTGCATCTGCTTTTTCTTTATCTATTTCTTTTTTTGTGTTGTCTTCTAATTGTCTTTTTTCAATTTCTAGTTTATCTTTGTATTTTTTATTTTCTTCTTCTGTATGTAATAATTCTTCTATTTTTTTGTGTACACTTACAAAGTCATTTGAAGCTATTTTTGTTTTAGTTGAAACCAAATTTAATAATTGATCTAATTCTTTTGCTTTAGCATCCATGAGCATAGTAGGTTGTGGTACTGGAGGTGGTGGTTGATCTTTTCTTCTTGTTAAATTCATAAATTCAGTAAGTGCAACTGTGTCGAATGGATCTTTTTTTAAAATTATTTTTAATTCCTCAATACTACGTCCTCCTCCTATCATTTTACTTCCGCCAGGCATTAACCCTTGCATTTTATTAAGTAGGACTTCAGTTCCCATTCCATCCATTAATTCAAAGATCTCTCTTGTTTCTGTTAAATTTGTTTTATTATCATCAAATTTAGATGCCCATGCTTTAAATTTTGTCATTAAATCTGCTGTTTTATTTTGTTTGTATTTTCCATTGATTACCTCTCCTAATTTTGTTGCTAAATTATCAGTTACAATTGTTTTAGATTTATCAAAAAAATCAGTTTTAAATGCAGTGAATACCTTTACTAAGGCTGTTTTTAAATCAGTCTGTTTATTTGCGATTGATGCTGCATCCGTTAATCCATTCATATAAGTGTCTACTGCTGACTTAATTGCATCCGTGGTTGCTTTACTAACATATTCAGGTGCAGGAGGTGATGCCTTAACACTATCATACAATGAATCTACTAATACAGTTGATATCACCGAAATACCTGTTTTTATTCCAACAAAATCAGATGGACTTGTTTGATTTAATTTTTCTGCATTTAATTTTGTAATTTCAGCGTTTAATTTTGAAATTTCAGCAGTCAAAGATGCATTTTCAGTTTTTAAAGCTGTATTTTCAGTGGTCAATTGACTCGAGGATTGAGTTGTTGACGAAGAACCTGGCTGACCACATGCATTTAATTTATTTTGTAAGTCTTCTTTATCTTTTGTTAATTGATCAATGATTTTTTGTAATGCAGAATTTCCTCCTGAATTATGATTTAAAAACATAAGAATAATATCAAGACGAAATAATATTTTATTAATGGATTCTATATCAGTTGGAGTTGTATATTGTTTTGCGTCGGAAATCACACCTGATAATTTTTTAATTTTTTCAATGTCTCCATCATTAAGTTTATATCCATTTTTAATATTGGTATGCAATGTATTATTAATACCATCTAATTCTTCTTTAATTTTACTCCAATCGATTGTTTTTAATTTTTCTATTTTTTTCTTTAATTGGTTTGTTATTTCTTCAACCATTTTATATATATTCCTTTTATTATTTTTGTATTTCTTCTATTAACGTAATAATGGCTGAATTCATTTCATTTAATTTAAAAATTAATGATTCATCTACTAATGTTTCAAGATTTGAATGATTACTTAATAAATAACCAGCATGAGTATCTAAATTTGCATTTAAAAAATTAAATATTTTTTTAAGTCCTTCATAAGTTTCAGTAAATAAAGGAGTAACATTAACCGTATTTGATGAGTTAGTTAACATTTGATTATTGATGATTATAGTGAATAAATTATATTGAATAACTTGATATGCATCATATAATTCTTGATAATATAATACTAATTCTTTTGTTTTTTTGTTTAATTGTTTAGCGTGTTCAGATTTAGATAATGGTTGAGAAGTTAAATCAACTATACCTGAATAAGAATCCATGATATTTTTTGTAATTTGATCGAATTTGTTTAATTTTTTAGTAATATATGGGTATATTGTTTTAACAGTTGGGGTTGTATTTATATTTATCAAATGCGTATCAAACAAAAAATTACCATTTGACACATCATATATATTTATTAATCGTTGTTTGATTACATCTCTGTGTGATACAATTGAACTAGTTTGATTATCTACTAATCTACCTCCTAATTGAGCATTAATGAATGAATCGGTGCTTTGCCACTGAAGTATATTTACAGGTTGTGGTTCTTTATATTTAGTAAATTTACTATAAATATCTTGGGATTCTGTTTCAATATATTTTTGATATGTTTGAATATATTGTTTTATATCAAATGTTTGAACACTCTGAGATATATTCATGGTTGGTTGAACTGAACCTGAAAGTGGTTGATTACCAGGACCAGACGAACCAGGACCAGACGAACCAGGACCAGACGACCCAGGACCAGTCGATCCAGGACCACCTGGTGGTGGAGTAGGTGGATTTACAGGGATAACTCTTGTATGTTGTTTTAATGGCTGAAATGTTAGATCTAATTGAGGTGCTAAAGCAGTGTATAACTGATATATATTTTTATATTCATTTCCAGCAGCTTGAATTCCAATTATATCAGTTAAATTTATTTTTTGATATAATAATAAAACTCCATCTGTTCTACAACTCTTATATTCTGGACTATCAACATCACGTACATTTATTATAGTCTTCTTACTATCATCAAGTGTATATTTTGGAAATGTATTTGGATTAAATGATGTATAATGATAATGGCTAGTAACTGTATTTACATTAAAATTAGTGGGTGTAGTATAATCACGCACACATAAATCTGGTTCGGGATGTGCAACTACAACACCTTTTAATTTAAATGCATCAATTCTATCACCACCAACGATATTTTCTCCATCATCTGGATCATAAAAAAATTTATTTTTATCACTATTATAATAGAAAATATTCATGTTAATATTTAATTTAGAATTACCATTTTGTAAATATAACAAGGGATTACATCTACGTAAATCAATAATTAAATGTTTATTTTTTGAAAAATCATATTTATGTGTTTCAGTACGTTTATAAAAAGGTTTATAAGTATTAGTACGAGTATTATCTAAATATTTATATCTAAATGCATCAGTATTTTGTATTAATTGAGGTGCATCATATAATTTTTCTATTTGATCCTTGTTTATTCCAAAAAATTTAGATATTTTATCTATAAGTGGAGTAATGTCTGTCATCAACATAATATTTCCCATATAATAGTTATCATAATTAGGATCTGGAATCGTATGAATAAATTTATTATCAACAAATAATTTTTTATCATCCGCATCACCCTTTGTATTTATACTATTTATATATAAATATTCATGATAATAATAATATAAACTATACTTCGTTTGTGGTTGTTTATTTAAATTTAATAATTTTGAAATATGAACATTTTGATGTAAGACATGATCTTCATCATATTCATCGAAATTAAGAATCAATGTATTATGTATTTCTTCCTGTATATTTATATGATCCCCGTTTTCTAACGATATTTGACTATTATTTCTATCAACATCAATTAATTCGTTATTATTTACATCATATAAAGTATAATCTACTGTTATTTTAAAAAGAATATTATTTTCAAGCAACATTTGATTTATATTTCTTTGAAACTGAAATGGTTCAAGTAAATGAATTATAAATTCTGAATGGTCATTTGGATTTAGTATATTATTAGCTGGATATATAGCAGCAGATAATCCAATTCTATACCAAAAAAATTTATCTGCATTGGTTAATGGTGTATAACCAGATGTTGGTGGATTATTAATTTTACCTATTTCTGTCTCTGCTTCAGTAATCAATTTAGTCCAGTCGTTTATATCCTTAGGATATTTACCATCAAGAGATGCTGTATCTAATGTGTTTATTTTTTTTTTAGGATCATTTACATAATGATTATGAATCATCATTCGATAATATATGTTAATCATTTGTAAAAAATATATAATTCTTTTTTTTAATTTATTAATTTTTTCATCATCATACTCATGTAAAACTTGTCCTTTTAATGGATGAGGATTAGCATTTAACTGATCGGGATACTTTTCACCTGGAATAGTCCTTTTCTGTTTTATGAGATTCCACAACTGATCATTTAAATGAGTAATATCACCTGTTAATATGGGAGTATGTTTAGGTTTATTTATTTTGGTTATATTATTAGGTAATAATTCGACTATATCAATTTCGTCTATATCAGTAGTGTAAAGAAATTCAATAGCCATTACGTTTAAACAGTTATATAATAAATGGAATACCGATGTCATATAACACCATTGAGATCCGTTATGAATAGCAATAGCTTTATCAGCTGGTATATAATTTTTACGTTCATTGAAATCATAAGTGATATTCTTACGAGGATTATTATTACACTCTAATACACGAATACCTAATGGCAACTCATATGGTATAATAGTTTCACTGGCAGGAGCACATACATTGTCATGCGAATACGTTAATCCTTTACCACCTTTACCTTTACCACCTGATTGTTTATTTAAATATATAGTGTAAGGTAAAACAGGTTTTCGACCAGTACCACGACCTGAAGGGGCTTGTCTAGCAGCAACAGGAAATCCATCATAATTAAGTGATAAAGAATGATTCGCAGTTCCATTGAATGTACCGAACATAATATAGTATAATATTTTAACTACTTAACAAAAAACGTGATATCATCGAATAATTTTTTTCTTCTGTATGTTCTTTTAACAATTTTTCCAATAAATTGTACTGTACATATTCTTGTGCTAAATATGCCTCATATTTGTATACATAATGTAATTTATATTTAGCTATAAGTGCAATTCTTTTATCCACTTCATTCATACCTTCTGTATCAGGTAATACAAATGTATAAACTGGTTTTATTAATTTATATATAAATTGATATATCAATGATGGCATATCTTTTTTATTTAATATACTATTTGGATTTGGAATTAGTGGAATTGGTGGAATTGGAATTGGTGGATTAGCTGGATTTCGTGGATTTGGAATTGGTGGATTAGCTGGATTAGGTATTTTCTTTGGTTCAACTATTGGATTATCATATAAATATTGTAATTCTTTTTTATCTATACGTACATATTGTGTATCATATTTCTTTAATAGCATTTCTTCTTGATCTATCATTTCATCCAATATTTTTATTTTTGTATCATCTGGATCTAATGGATTTAATTGTTTTATAATGGTATGATTTTCAGTGTCTATTATACTACGTCTTTCTAACTCCATATCATTATTAACTTCATTATAATAAAGCAAATCATATGGTGGATTTGCATATAATGTTATTTTTCTTAATAAGAATACAATAAAATCATCTATTTCTTTATGATATTTTTTACTATCATCATCACTAATTGTTGTTTTTAGATATCCAAATACAATACATGGTAACATGCATACCATTGTCATCATCATTTGGACCATGTACAATTCATACATTTTAATTGCGATGTAATAATTATCGATATTATCAATATTTTGAGCACGTTGTAGAGGACCACCACCAGCTGGAGGTTGATCTAATGCATAACTTATTTCCAATTTACCGTTATTTGCACGACCTGGAATGTTAATGGTATTGTTAATTTGAGAAATTTCAGTAATTGATGTTTTAATTTCGCCAATTTTATCGTTCTTATCATATGTATTATACAAATTGAATGCTTTATAATATACAACTAATGCATTCGGTGATGTTATGTCAATAAACGGCGTTAATTCATTTATATTTTGAACAATTTGTTCTATGTTAGCGTAGGGTTGTAGGTCATGCGATTGTTTATATGTATCTTCTAATTGTTTAGCTTTATTTAATTCAAATAGTGCATTTCTGGCAGGCGGTCGTGTGGCTTCGTTATAGGGAAAAGGTCCTGGTCCTAATGCTGCTTGTGCACGTGCTTCCAGTTGAGCTATATCAGCAGGTGGTTTAATTCTATCTTTTTCAGCTTTAATCAGTTCAAACCATTCTTTAATGTTGGTTAGATCAGTTGTCCCTTTAGCTGGCTCAATTTCTGGCAATAATGCACACGCAGTAAAAGGTAAAGCTGCAGCTTGGATAGCATTCTTAACCCCATCAAAGATAACCCCTGCAGCACCTATATCTGCTGCACGGTTAATATCAGTATATATGAAAGGATCGGTGATAACATAATTAATAATTCCATATGCATAATCAACAAATCCAAAAAACATTATATGATTTTTTTTTCGTTTTAGTATAGGATGATTGTTATCATCACCTAATCCAACTGCGGCGTTGTAATTTGCAACACTCAGGGCGACATAAGCATTTTTTAAATTATCAAGAAGAAGTAAATAAGCCGCCTTACCACCATTAACAGCATTACCACGAAATTGTTGCAACCCAGCAGGAGGAATAAGTGCGTTGATTTCTCCATTTAATACACCTATTCTATTCTGAACTGCCTGGATAATTCCAGTAGTATCTGCTACTATGTTATTAATCATTCCATAAAGAGCATTAATACGGCCGTCATAGTGAATAACTCTATTATTTGCAGTATCAGAAGCTTGGTGCGAATCAGCAGCTACTGTTGCAGGATCAAGAGGTTGATTAGGATCATTATTATGAGCATTGTTATATTGTGCTATCTCTTGTTCTATTTGATGTATTATTCCTGTATCATGATTATATTGTACTAGATTTGCCTCCGCTATTAGAGCTCTTAATTTAATTTGAAAACAGAGCAATGTTGCTTGAAGAGTTTCATGGTATTTTGTTTGAGCTTGTAAAGCTATACGCAGTGTGTTATTTGCATTTGCAAATGCGTCGGCATCATCCAGAGCGTTGTTTGCTAATACGTGACTAGCAGCTGCTTGTGCACGATTAACATTGATTGTTCCTTGATGACCATTCACTATAACAACATTCTGATTAAGTGTAGGTAATGCACCAAGATCAATGTCAACAACCGCTAATTTTTCTTGAGTATAATCACGCATTTCTTGAGCATATTGTATCGCAATTTCAGCAGATCTAAATGCAAGTTTTTTTGATATTTCAATGATATCATAAACATGTGTCATAATTTGAGCTACTTCTCTATCTACATTTTTATATAACGGACCAGTTCTTTGGAAAGTTACTGGATTAAGAGGTCTGAGTGCATCGTCTCTATCAGTTTCTGCTAAATCAGATTCATTTTGTAGGCGTTTAACCTCTCCTTCAAGACGGACAATTTCTGCGGTTATAGCTGTTTTATGTGGTTGAATTTGCGTTGTTATGTTTGATTTAATATATGTAATTTCAGTATTGATTAAACCAACATAATCGTTCATTTTATCACGCATTGTATATATATCTGCTGTTGTTGGAAATCGTAAAGCATTATTAAAAGCACGATCATTAGGCTGATGAACACGCATTTTATTATATACATCATGTGTATCTCTAATTAGAGGTTGTATAGTTTGATTGAAAAAATTTTCACGATTACGATTCTGGTCAGTATATTTCATTTGAAGAATCACTTCTGCACCGTCATTTAAATTAACTACCGCATCATTGATATCAATAGTTTCGTTTATATTTTTAAATAAATATTTATGAGATGAGTCAATATGATTATCACTTATATTATATAAACCTGTAGCATATATAGACATATCATTTGACATGACAGGATTATTATCATGTATGATTAAATCCGTTAATATATTTATTATACGTATTGTATCGTTGATAATATTATTACCTTTATAATCAAGATTAATATCTAATTGCGCATACCCTAGATGTTGTTTATCATTGTAAATACGATTAAAATCATGAAATAAATATAAGATTTTAATTAGTCTGATTTTTTGAATTTTATTAGATTCATTTTTTAAAAATGATGGATATACATATTTAATTATAGTAGAGTTAGTATCATAAAATTGGTTATATTTTTGTTTTATCTTATTAGATAGTTGTTGAATATTAGGAGGATCAACTACTGGAGGTGATAATAATTTAGAAACATCAATACCAATCACAGGTTTATTACCATTTTTATATACTTGTGTTTTGCTTTGTATTAATGCATATATAACATAATAATAATAAAAAATTAATTTACTATTTACAATGTGTACATTATTTTGAGTATTATCATATGATCGATGATATAATTCTTCTAATTTTGTTTGTATGTTATTAAAAATATCATTTTTATATAATTGATCATTATCCATTAATAATGATGTAATATCTATAGTTTCTTCATATGGTCGTTCTTTCTGCATTCCATAGTTGGCTTTTGATAATTTTTCTATCATACTAATATTTATTTTGCTAACATTGTTCGATAGTGGTTGATATGCAGATTTAAACTTTTTAAATAATAAAAATAAAGGTAAATCTTTATCTTTTGGACGAGTTTTATTAATCAAAAAATCAAGAGTTTTATCTTCAGTTGTAGATAAAATAGCAGGTTGATAAAGTTTTATTAATCGAATCAATTCGCTGTATTTACTATGTTTTAACACCGTACCGTTAAGTACATTCTCTTTTTTGGTTTTAAATAATATATAAAATTGATCAATCAATCTGATATATTGTTCTATATTTAATAAATAATACATTGTATTTTGTATACGTTGATCCGTTTCATTATTTTCATTTGCATTTACAATATTAAATCGTGTTTTTGAAGATGTAGTTGGACCAAATCTTTCATCTAATAAACCTTTTACTATTTCTTTAATATGTAAAATATCAAATTTATTTTTGATGTTTGAAATCAATACATATATATATTGACTTAATCCTCGTAAATCTTTAATATAATTATTATTTATGGTAGGTACGTTTATGTCTTGTATTTTGAAGCTACTGTTAAATGTAATACGACGATCCGTTATTGGGTCTAGAAATTCATTAACCAAAAACCCTGAATTTTGTTGATAAAAGGTGTCAATGTGTAATAATTCCAATATAAATAATTGAATGTTGGAGATTGCAAATGCGATGATGGTTTCTAGCATATCATTACCAATAGCAAAACTATATTGTTGTTTTAAAATAGCTAATTTAGCCGGATTACCGCGAACTAATGGTTTATTATCTTCTTCAACTTCTTCTTGTGTTTTTTTAGTTTCTTCGGATGGTTTTTTGATTCCAAATGTATAGTTAAACATGTCACTAAAAGTTGATTTCTTAGTTCCTGTTAATTTTTCTTCCATTAATTCGAGTAATTCTTTCATTTGTTCATGCATTTTTTCTGGATCGATCTCTGTATCCGATTTCATTTGTTCAGAAATTTGTTTCATGATTGCCTGTATAATTTCCAATGCGGATTTGCCTTGGATTTGTTCTGTTGGTATGGATTGATATTCATCGTGTACTTTTTTAGCAAGATCATTGATTGTGGATAATCTAGTTTTTAATTGTTCAGCATTTGTTAAATTATCATTAATTTGTACTAAATTTTCAATAGTAGAAGTAATGATAGGTAAATCCATTATAATATAACTAGATTATAAAAATCTAAGTGTTTTTTTTTTATTTCTTTTGTTTTTTTTTGTTTTTTTACCACCCTGAAGACTTAGTTGTTGTTGAACATTATTCATTTGAAGATCGAATCCTTTATATGTTCCATCTGAATTTTTTTGAATATTTTCAATCTTCATATATTTATTTCCGCCTGTAAATATATATAATTTAAATTCTGTAGCAGATTTAGGACTAATAAACAATAATTTTAAACTACCATTATCATTATAACATACAAGACTTGGATATGTTGTTTTAGTATAATTATCAGATGTAGCATCATATTTGTTGAATATATAATAAGTAGTACCATCTAATGGATAAGAAGATGCTCTTAATTTTAATGTATGTTTTCCTAATGTAATACTATTTGATCCAACATTTAATCCTCCAATATTTCCAGAAGGTAATACATCAGCTAATTCTTTTGGAAATGTATCGGTATATTTATCACCTGAACTAGGATTACCATTATAACCAGGTGGTTTAGATGAGTTTAAAAAATTTTTAGCAAAATTAATTATTTTATCATCTATTTTCATGGTTTGATTATTACCACTTTTAATTGTTTGTCCACTAAGTGTTTCAATATTTGAAACAGATAATTGTTCTGATGTTGTAGTAGGTGTTGCTGCGGGAGTTGCAGCTGGTGTGGCTGCCGGAGTTGCAGTGGGAGTAGCAGCTGGTGTATTATCTGGTTTTGCAGCTCCAGTAGATGCATTGTTGTCCTTTGCATTATTATCTTTTGATTTTTCCATGGATTCATTTGCCCCAATGATTTTAGTACGAATTAACGATAAATTGGACATCATATTTTCAATGTTTTTATTGATGTCATCGCTTGATGTTTTGTCCATTAAATTAAAGATGTGTTCAACAAGACCGTAAATGATATGTAAATCATTGATTCCTTGTAAAGTTAACGGTTCATCGGATGCAGTTAATTTATCTGTTTCTGATAAAATATACATGACATCTTCTTGAATGATTTTTAATTTTTTAAGAAGATCATTTTTATGGCGAATTGCTTGTTCAATGCTTCCTAATCGTTCTTTGATTTGATTTGTCATATCAGAAGATGTTAATAAAGGCATCGAACCTAAATCCTCAGTATATACGTTGGGTTTAGTAGGTTGAGAATTAGAATCAAAAGTAGGTCGACTTACTTTCTCCGTTTCATCAATATCCATTTGATCTGTATCCATTTTATTTGAATGTATACTTGTTTTTGCTTTATCAAATAATTTATTCATTATATAATATAATAAGATTTATTTTATCACGGTATCAATTTGTTGAGTTCTTTTTTGTTTTTTTAAGATTTCGTCATAAATTTTCTTGAAATTGAACTGTAATTCTGATAAGGTAGTATCATCATTGATATCTTTGAAATGTTCGTTAATATATTCTAAAATAGAATGTAAATGATTGATGCATTGATCCGATTCAGTTTGTACTGATTTAAGATATGTTTCATAATCTAATTTGGTTTGATTTAAATAAGGATTGGTATTGTCTTTTAATGTTAAATAATGAGATTGAATAAAATCTTTAAGTTTATCCAATTCATCGTTATAAGCAATGATAAGTTTATCTCTTTCTGCTAAAGTAATACTCATTCTAATATAAAGATAGATTAAAATTGTTAATGAATAAATATAAAAACAATCTCATAATTATATATAAAAATGGATCGATTTACTATGTTTCCGATTAAGCACGAAGACATTTGGGGAATGTATAAAAAACAATTAGATTGTTTTTGGCGTGTGGAAGAGGTGGATTTATCTAAAGATTTAACCAGTTGGAATACATTGAATACCGATGAACAACATTTCATTTCTATGATTCTTGCCTTTTTTGCTGCAAGTGATGGTATTGTTATGGAAAATTTAGCATGTAAATTTATGTTAGATGTGGTTGATAGTGAAAGTCGTGCCTTTTACAGTGTCCAAATTTTCATCGAAAACATTCATTCGGAAATGTATAGTTTATTGATTGATAAATACATTACAGATAAAACTAAAAAAAATCAACTCTTTCATGCGATTGAAGAATTTGATTGTGTTAAAAAGAAAGCAGACTGGGCATTAAAATGGATTTCCAATGAAGATTACAATAAACGTTTGGTTGCATTTGCATGTGTGGAAGGTATATTCTTTTCGGGTGCATTTTGCAGTATTTACTGGTTAAAGTCACGTAAATTAATGCCAGGGTTAACCTTTAGCAATGAATTAATTAGTCGAGATGAAGCATTGCATACAGAATTTGCAGTGTTATTGTACAGTAAATTAGAAACTAAATTATCAACCGAAGAAATTCATACGATAGTAAGTGATGCGGTTACGATTGAAGTTGAATTTATTACAGATGCATTACCATGTAAATTAATTGGAATGAATTCAGGATTGATGAAACAATACATAGAATATGTTGCAGATCGATTGATTGTGCAATTAGGGTATCCAAAGTTGTACAATTCAACGAATCCATTTTCTTTTATGGAGATGATATCGATTGAAGGAAAGACTAATTTTTTTGAGAAGAGAGTAGGTGAATATTCATTGGCGAATAAATCGACGGAAGACATTGAAAATATGTTTGATTGTGATTTTTAAATTAAGATATGTATTTATAATGAAAATCGATAAAATATTCATTATAAATTTAGATTATCGTGAAGACCGACGAGAATCGGCAAAAAATCAAGTAGAGAAATTAATTCAAGGAACAAATTTAACTTATGAATTTTTCATTACAAGTAAACCTTTAGAATGTCCGGATGATTTTTTAATTGAACCACCTACATGGTTTAAAAATGGTAATTTTGATGAATATCGACTAGGATCTTATGGATGTATGCAATCTCATATTAAGGTTATGGAAATAGCAAAATCAAGAGGATATACATCGATTATGATCTTAGAAGATGATATTGGATTTTCAAATGTAAAAATAAATGATGTATTAAAAAATGTAATCATTGATGTAGATATGTTATATTTATCAGGCAGAGATGAACCTGGTAAAACTGAAAAAATAACAGAACATTTAAAATTAACACATGGTACAATCACAACGGGTGGATACATTGTGAATGAAAAGGCAATAAATTATATATTAAAACATATTAAAGACTATAAAAAAGAAATCGATCTGTTTTATAAGGATCATGCCCAGCAAAAATTATGCTGTTGTTCATTACATCCATATATTGGAATACAATTACAAAGTTATTCTGATATCTTAAATCGTGTGGTAAAATATTTTTAAAACATAAATTAAAAAAATAAAAAATAATAAAGATTAATTCATCATACGTTGAAGATCCATATTGAAAGATTGAAGATGCCCAAGATACCAAAAATGTTTCCATGCTTGATTTGTGCGTTCCATATCATATCCACATATTCGAACTAATTCGAAATACATCACTACATAGTAATAGGAACAATTTACTAATTTCTTTTCTTGTGTTCCATCATTCATGTATAGAATCATGTATACATATTTAGAATTACATACATCTGGTATATGTTGAAAGATAGGAGGTTCTTTGAAGCACATTTCTTTTTTTATTTAAAAAAAATAGTATGATTTCAATTTTATTTATTAATTAAATCATATTTAAAGCCATCTAATTTTCCATCATTCCACCAATGATTCCATGTCGTTAATATTTGATAGGTATTGTAATTTGATTTTCTCATCAAATGAAAATACATAATTGCATATGGATTTGTAGACTCAATGATTTGTTTTTGTAATACTGTTCCATTATCATTGTAAATGGTCATATAAACCACATTGTTTTTTGAATAGGAAAATGTTGGAGGAAATTTCATAGTTTTAATGATGTATTTCATTAGGATATTAACAGTTCAATTTTTAAAAATATGGATTGAGTATATTCATTACAAATATGATGATCGAAAAGAATAATCCTACACCTACTAGTTCTATACATGTAGTAAATGAATGAGTTTTATAAAAACTTACAAATTCATATACAATGAATAGATTGTACATCATGATTCCCATAAAAAATGCTTCCATTGAAGTATGATGGTGTTCATGTAAATAAAATATAGTATAAATCAATGAAATTTTCATCATCATAATACTAATAAAACTTGGATAACCAAAATAACAATGGTATCCACCGGTTCTTTCTTTGATCGTATCAACTGCGATATCTCGTTTATGAATTCTAATAAATGGGTCATCTTCATAATAAATAATTTCTTTTCTACGTTTTAGAAAATGTTTTTTTATAAATTTGTTTTTTCTTATGTTGACGTTTAATACACCATAAGTTCTACACCATATGTTATATCCTATAATAATAATGAGTAATTGATATAATCTTTGCATATTATATCAATACATAAAAAAGAATGATTTTATAACGACAAATGAATGGCAACAATACCATATTTTTTTTCATTTTCAGGTGTATAATATTTATAATAGACATCCATTCCATCTTTTATATTGGATATACTTGGTAAACAATGTTTTAATCTTTCTTTGGTTAAATACGATTTAAAAGATGTATAATGACATACTTTTGATATCGTTGTAGTAACTGATCTATGATTAAAATCATCATTGTACCATTCTATGATATCCCCTTCTTTCATTTCACCAAATCTACCTTTGTTTAATCTTCCTTCGACTTTTTTAATCCTAATAATATTAAACTAAACCATGGCTCACTTACGTGTTCAACGTACTTCATATTATATCTAAATATAATATTATAGGTATGTCTTTAAATCAATTTTTTTAAATATAAAAATTGATTGAAATGAAATAAAAAAAGTAAGGTAGAAAAGATGATAGAATCGATTAATATTGCAAATCAAGGTCGGTTAGATGTGCCTGATTTATCGGAATACAAACATATAAAAACCGTATATTGTGCTCTAAATAGAATTGAATCCTTACCGATGATTCCATCATTAACAAAATTACATTGTTCTCATAATGAAATTGTGAATATACCTAGTTATCCATTATTAAAAATATTAACTTGTTTAAGAAATCAAATTATAAATATTTCCAAATATAATCATTTAGTATCATTGATATGTGGTTCAAATAGGATTGAACGTATAGAACCGATGGAAAATTTAATAGAATTAACTTGTGAAAACAATCAATTAACAGAAATTTCAGGATTTCCTAGGTTAAAAAAATTAGTTTGTTTTGGAAATAAGATTCAACGAATTGCAAGTATGAAACATTTAGAATATTTAAGTTGTTCTTCTAATGATTTAACCGAATTACCAGAATATCCAAATCTTAAAGAATTGTATTGTCAGTATAATAAAATTACAAATTTACATGAATATTCTAAATTAGAAAAATTGTATTGTCATCATAATAAAATACATGGAATACATACATTTCAATATTTAACTGATTTAAATTGTAAAAATAATTTCATTAAAAAACTTCCATGTTTACCCAACATATTATATTTAAATTGTAGTTGTAATCAAATAAGAATGATTCAATCATCATCTACGTTACTTATCTTAGATTGTAGACATAATAAATTATCACACTTAAATAACTATGATAATTTATTGGAATTAAACTGCGATGATAATATGTTATACAATCTACCTTTTCTTCCTAAATTAACTGTATTAAGATGTACCAATAATTATATTGAATCATTACCTTATTTTAATATGGAAGAAATAAATACAATATGTATATGTGGGTCTAGTCCAATTGCTAATTTATTATCATTGGAAGAGTTTGATCATGTAATTATGTATATATATGATTATGAGCGTAATCAAATGATATTCAAAAAAAATATTAAAATCTATTATCAATTTAGGTTTACCTATTATTGTCTTAAATATAAAAAAAAATTACGAGATATATTATGGGAGAAAATTCGTAAACCCAAAATCGAAATGAAATTTTCACCGATGGAATTAAAAAAATATTTAGAAAATAAAGAGGATTATGAAAATGCAATTGAAGAATGGGATTAAAGTTTATATTTTTTTATAAACTCATCCATATTTTGTGTTCCCATTGACGAATTACAAGATTGACATATTGGACGTAAATTATTTGTGGATATTTCACCTCCATTTTTTTCAGCAATCACATGTCCACAATGAAATGACATTTTATCAATTTCTGTTAATTTACAACATAAACATAAACTTGTACCGAATGTTTTTCCAACCCATTTGTTCCATACATTTCGTTTTACAGGCAAAGGTATAAATTTTTTTTTATAGGGTTTTTCATCTTCGATTGTAATGATTTCATGTTTTGTTATAAATGGTTTGATTTCAATGACTTCATCTTCATCTTCAATTTCTATAATATCAGGGCATACATATCGCATGATAGTATCACCTTCTTCATCAAAATAATCCATTTAACATATTTATATTTTTTTATCTTTAAATATATTTTTCAATTTATTAAAAAATAAAAAATCAAGTAAATGGCGTGTTATTTTTAACAAAATGGTTACACTTCCACCCGACTGTATGTTACTACGTTGTTCTACCTGGATAGCAGATACAACCTTTCGAATACAATCTCTCTTTTCCGATTCTCACGAATAAGATAATATTTGGGTTCAATTGAATTGGTTTATGATACACATCGGCAAACTCCATTTGCCTCATCCGTTTTCTAGTAATCAACTGTCACTAAGGATACGCATTTAATCCTTTTTTCCAGGTCCTGCCCCTCAGCGTAGGGAACAGGGGGGTGGGAGGCAACACAGGTCATGCATAATAAGTGCAAGGCTTATGCACAAATCGAAATGACCTGCATCACCTCCCGGGCGTTTACTCATCAGCGCCCTCCCCGGCGTGGGAGGGGGTCTGAGCAGCCGCAGAGTTGGGTTGGGTGAGTTCGGACTCCCCGGGTTTCTCAAGCTCGTTCCCCAGCTTGGGGTGAGCGAGACCCAGAGGGTCGTCGGGTGGATCATTCCCGCCCCCCGGCGTGGGGGTGGGCGTGACCCGGGTGGGGTCGGACTTCCCGGATGCCTCGTTCCCGTCCCCCGGCATGGAGGTGGGAGAGACCCCCGAGGGGTCAGGTGCAGTGTAAAGCACCGGTGGACAGTCGGAGTCGATCGCTTTGAAGCGTCGTAGCATCACCTTAAAGAAATCAGCCGCCTCGGCACGAACGTCACGTTCGTCATCGATGCGTCCAAACCGAACAGCGATGTTCAAGCGAACCACAAGATCGGAACAGCAATTGCCGCACCGAATCAGGAATTCGTTGATGTTCGCTGCCATCTCGGCAGGAGTCATGGCTGGAAACATCTCATAGGCGAGAGGGGTGAAGCTCTCCTTGGTTGGCATCCCTCCATAGATCGAGTTCGTCAAAGAGGCGAAATCGACGCAGAAGAACAATGCACCCAAGAGGGCTTTCCCACTGACTCCGTCGAAGATGGGGAACATGTCCACACCTTCGGTGAGAGTTCCAGAGAACTCGGTGTTCTCTTTGGTGTAGACGGGGACTCCGCCATTCTTCACAGTGGAAGCGACGATGATCCATTTAAAGAGCATCGTCATGATTCCCCTGCGGGTAAGTGTCGTCATCCCGGCGATTTTATCCGCCGGAAATGAAGCCAGTGACTCAGTGAACTTCGTAGATTCGAGGAAACTAAAGTCAATTGTTCCCTTGTACTTGCGTTCAAGCCAGTTGATGACCTCCCACTGGATGTCGATGAAGAGCTTCTCCATGTCACCGGGGGTATAGTAGGCTGGCTTAATTCGGTCCAAGAACGTCTCTGGAATAATGCGGAGTCCCACCATGATGACGATGAGAGCTCGAGCATTGTTTGCGAGGAAAAGCGTCTTCGTAGGATCAGCGGGATCAGTCAGAGTTTTCAGGCACAGTGCACCCCAAGTGAAAACCTGGAATGAGTACGTGCCGTCAGCATTCTTAATGAACAAACCGTTGATGATGAAGACCTTCCCAGCGGACTGGATGGATGCTTCCTTGCAGATCATGACCCAGACAGGGTTGAATGCACGGAAACGTCCGGTTGGCGAGTAACACATCTCCAGGAAAATGAGTCGCACAGGATGGTTGGTATCCCATCCTGGAAACACACCTCCTTCTAGGTGAAGTCTCTCGCAAAATGAATCAGATGATCCGATCAGGTTGAAATCCGCATTGGTGCGGACCTTGACCGGTTCACCTGTTTTGGGGTCAACGACAGGTTTCCCTGTAGTGGAGTCAATCTTGTCTTCATCCGTCGGAAGGTGTGGTAACCCTTGCGCAGCGATACAGCCGAAATTTTCCCCAGTTGAATTGTCCGCAAAAGTTTTCTTGGACGCTTCCTTGACGAGTTGTGAATGCAAAAACACAACTGACGACTTGGGGTCGTACTTGTCGGCGGTAAATTTGTCTTGGGTGATGAAGATCAAGTTGAACGGAAACGTCAACCCTGAACATTTGTTCTCCGGCGACAAACCGGAGCAGGAAACCCACTCCAAGTCAGACGGCTTGATGCCTTCATTCTTGATGTGAGCTAACATGCACTCGTGGAGGGGAAAGATGAGCCAGCCAGCAATCTCGTCCGCTCGGCTTTGTTCATCAGTGACGATGATCAAAGTATCGAGTTTCTTGAAAAGCTTCTGGATTTCTGCGTCCACAATATGCTTTGCGTGTTTCGAGGAATCGATCGCAGCCTGAACCTTGCTGACGAAGTCTTCGAAGATTTTGATCAAATCGTCGACATCGCCTTGGACATGTTTGGACTGTTGGACCTTTCCATCCGTGAGCAAGACCGCTGTCTTGAACCGGTTGAGGACACCTCGAAACGATGCCAAGAATTGTTTGTGGTTTCCCTCACACTCCTTGGCTTTTTGCATGAGGTAAGCTGTACTAAACTTAGCGCATTCCTCATAGGTTAGGGCTTGATTCGCAGCACTAGCAGTGCTGCCTGTGGGTTCCTTACCCCCCACACCGGCTTGATTCTCCGCACCAGAAGTGCAGACTGTGGACGCCGTACGATCCACAGGTTTGGGTGGGGCTTCAAACCGATCATGGTTGTAAAGACGAGCAAGATCCGACGGAGTTAAATTGTCGAACATGCTGCCCGTGGACGCCTTACCTTCCACAGGTTGGGGCGAGGGTTCTTCACCTGCACACGCAGTGCCACGGTTAGATCCCCCATTTTCAGATTGCTTTTCAACCCCAGAAGGGGAGCATCCGGGCTCTTTAAGACCCGACTGTAAGCCTTGTTTTCCGTTTCCCTGCAACGGCTTAAGATTGTCAGGATTAGCGATGCCTTCAGATTTGGTTTGACCAGCAGGGCTGGAGCACTCTTCAGGAGAGAACATTTTCAAGACCGAACAACAGAAAGCGTGTCATGCCTTTTTTTTGTAATTTCATAATTTCTTCAATTTTTTTATACTATTACATATACGAATCTATATTTTCGGTTATAAAAATTTCAAAAAAAATAAAAAATAAATAAAAATTAAAAAAAAATAAAAAAAATAAAAAAAATAAAAAAAATAAAAAAAATAAAAAAAATAAAAAAAATTCAAAAAAAAAGAAAGTCTATAATTATATTTACTTTTCAGAAATGGACAAAAAAAATGTCCAAATCCCAAAAGTAAATATAATTATAGAGATTTTTAAAAACGCAAAAATCGGTCCTTACCATAATGGTCTAAACGAAAAAAATGACTTTTCAATTCCTTACCATAAAATTTTCGGTCCTTCTGGACATTTTTAAAAAGACAAAATTGTCCGCCACTTTTTTATACAAATTTTTGTATTTTCAAAGTGGGTACAATTTTACTTAATATTTTTGTTATCGTAATAAATAAGAAAGACATTTTTAAAATTAGATAATTTACATCATAATTATACATTTATATTAAAAAGTGGCACATAAAATTCATTGAATTTTTAACATCATTAATCGTAATATTATACTTAATGAATTTTACATATTAAGACCATAAAAATGTCTTTGTATAAAAAGTGGCGGACATTAAAAATGTCCAATCGGTTCAGTCACAAAATTATCAATGTATATTAATATTATAAGATGATAATATGCTAACAAATAAAATTGTCTATCTGATTTTATTTGTACAATAAATACATTTTTGTATCTTTTTGTATATAAAAAGTGGCAACTAAATTACAAATATAAAATATATACATAATCAATGTATAAATTAAATATATTTTTTACAAAATCACATGACGCCTAAAATTTTGTATAAAAAAGAGGCAGCCTATAAAATATAAAATTAAGAATATAAATATAATTTATATACCTAATATATAATGTATTATTGTGAGAAATGCAAATATGAAACAAATAAAAAAGATCATTATAATAAACATTGTTTAACGATAAAGCATAAGAAATTGAATGATGAATATGTAGAGTCAAAATTTAATTGTCCAAATTGTGAAAAAAAGTACAAGCATTTGTCTGGGTTGAGATATCATCAAAAAAAATGTATAGAACCTAAAAAGATAACTGAATTAGAAATGAAAATGATGATGGAAAAGGCATTGCAAGATCATTCGAATGAAATCATTTCTTTATTTGAACGTGAAGAAAATAAAGAAATTACCAAATTAAAATCAGAATTACGTGAAAAACAAAATGAAATTGATCGATTGATACCCTTGATTGGTAATAAAACAAATAATTTCAATCTAAATATATTTTTAAATGATCAATGTAAAGATGCAATGAATTGGGATGATTTTGTAAAGCAATTAACCTTTACATTCAATGAAGAAAAATCAATAACAGATGATATAAGTGATATCATATGTTCTAGTATAGATGCATTAGGGTTATATAAACGTCCAATACATTGTTTAGATTTAAAGCGTAAAAAATTATGTATCAAGAATGGTGATGAATGGGATAAAGAACCGGATATGAATTTATTGAAAAAGACAACAGAACGTGTACAACATCAATATAAGCATATATTGGACGAATGGGAGGCATTGCATCCTCGATGGTTTGAAAATGATTCAGAAGCAGTAAAATTTCTTCAATTGACCAAAAAGTATGGTGATCCAATTGATTTTCAAAGATGTATGAGTAAAATAATGAAGACATCTACCGTACCCAAACCCAAATCATTAATATCATAATTAAATTGATTTAAAAATAAGTTAATACTATAATAGTATTAAGTAAAATGGACTTAACAAAGTTGTCAAAAATCGAGTTATTAACAAAATGTGAAGAGTTAGGAATTACAAAATGCAAATCAAAAAATAAAAGTCAATTGATAGATATGATACAAAAAATGAATATTCATAAAAATCCGATTAAAATTGTATCATTATTTGCTGGTTGTGGAGGACTAGATTATGGGTTTCATAATAATCCATCCTATACACATATACTTGTAAATGATTTTAATAAAGATGCATGTGATACATATGAATATAATTTTGGAATAAAACCAATATGTTGTGATATAAAAGAATTGATGGATATACCTGATTTTGATTTATTAATTGGAGGATTTCCATGTCAAGGTTTTTCAATGGCAAATCCATATCGATCAGAAAAGGATGAACGCAATACATTATATTTGGAAATTTTAAGAATTTTAAATCAAAAACAACCATCCTATTTTATACTTGAAAATGTAAAAGGAATATTAAATATGGGTGGATATGATAGTAATATAGATAAAAAAAATAAAACTGGAAGAATCGTAAAACATATTATAGAAGATTTAAAAATATGTGGATATAGAGTTGAATTTAAATTATTTAAATTAAAACAGTTTGATGTACCCCAAAAACGAGAAAGAGTTATATTTATTGGAGTAAGAAATGATTTAGAATATAACATAAAATTTCCAATTGAAAATAATAATGAATTAACATTGAAGGATGCAATTGGTGATCTACCAATTGATTATATTAGTGAAATTCAACATATAGGAACAAAACATAAATGTAATGTAAATGGATTTTTAGGAAATCGTGAATTAAAATGGGATGAACCATCGCCAACTATTACTGGTAGAGGTGGCGGAAGCGGTGGTCCAGTTATACATAATCATCCTAGTTTAAAACGACGATTAACTGTACGAGAATGTGCAAGGATACAAACTTTTCCAGATCATTTTATATTTAAAGGGTCAATTTCATCAATGTATAAACAAATTGGTAATGCAGTTCCTTGTAAATTTTCAGAATATTTATCTAAAATATTTATCTAACATATTAATATAAAAAAATATTTTTTTTTATATTAAACGAAATCTAGGATGTCCTCGTGTAATTCTTTCAAATTTAATTTTAGAAATATCATGTAAAATATAATATCCTTTTTTTTCATCTACAAATATAAGTATTTGTTCTGAAAATATATTAGTTAAATCATTTAAGGATTGATATAATGCATCTGGATTTTTTATATATTCATGTGATATAATATTTAATAATTTCAGTATTTTTTTATAGATATCATATTCATCTGGTATATCTTCATTTAAAATTAAACATATATTATAATAATCAAGTAAATTCATTTCTATCAATGTACCATCTTTTTTCATAAGAGGTTTTATCATTGGTATTGTTTTCATATATTCATTTCTTTTATTGTGTAACATATGTAGTATATGATTTAATTGTTTTAAATTTGATACACATAATTCATCTGGACTAAGGTTTTTGATATGTTGTAATAACTTGATTTCTTCATCTGTAAAAATATTTAATTCTATAATGTTTTCAAATGAATTAAATAAATTTGATATTTTAATTTTAATTGGTCGAAGTGCATTACGTCCTTTTACTCCTGTATTAAATGTATTATTATCTAATTTTTTAACATCACATTCATAATTAATGTCATCTAATTTAATTTTCATGTCAAAACAACTATTTTGACCAAGTACAACTGTATCTAATTCAAGTGCAACTTTTTGTTCACCATCACCAACTCCTTTGAGTTGACTTTTAAATTGGACATCGGATGATTTCTCTGTCCAATTTATCCATTTAATATTTTTTAATTTATCAGATTTATTTTCCATGATAATTTATTATTGTTATTTTATATATTATATCAATTTTATATTATATAAATACCTAATATCGGCGAACAGCTAGGATAAATGGATAGGATGCATTACTTTCATCTCCACCAAAAGAAGAATCATTGTAATTTTTATTTTTTGCCATCAATCGTTTGTACCGTATATAATCAGATGAATCATATACAAAATGTTGATTACCTGTCGCACCATTACCAGCTCGTACACTACCTCCTTCAGATGGAGCACCTCCACGAGTATTACGATACTGTCCAATACCAACCGATCCTTTTACCTGGTTAACACCTCCAGGTTCAGTTTGGCGAGAATATAAATCACCGGCATTCATAGCAACACGGAAAGGAGTTTGTGCCCAACTATTACCGAGAGCATATTTACCATCGACTACATAAGTAGTGGGTAAAACATTACGAATCATATTACGATCTAAAGGGATTTGACTTGCTTGTCCGAGAGGAGCAACCATGGAATTACCTTGTTGAGTGTTAAGAGTGACTTTTGGAGAAATACCTTGAATACCACCACCTAATGATTGAAAATTAAACATTATAATATAAAAAAATATTATAATTTTTGATTATACTAAAAACTCATCAAATATCAAACGTTTGACTTCTTTATTTCGAAGCATCGTTACTTTCTTTTCATATTTATCAGGAGTTAACGACTCTTTAAAGGGTTGTAATGTTTTATAAAATTGTTCTTGATTGAATTCAGGAATTTCTTCCAAAACCAATTCATACACTTGTTGAATGGGTTTCATGATTTGATTTGTAATATAATGATTATAATCTAATGGTAATTGATGATCTTTGATAAATTCAGGGGTTTCAATTCTTTCACCTTGTAATTTCTTTTTATCACCCTTAATATAAACAAATCGAATTCTTTCACCTGCACGAGGTTTATTTCCTGGATCACGTGTTCCAATACGTTCTGCTAATACTTTATGAGCAACTTGCAATGGATTTTTATAACTTGATTTCAAGGATTTGGTAATGATTAATTTATCAATGTTGATTTTTCCTGAAACCAATTGGTGTAAACTATCTTTAACGAAGTCAATCGATTTTTGAATATCATGTTCCTTCATAAGGATATCAATGATACCACCATAAATGTCCTTTACAATAGGAGCATTATCACGGCGTTTCAATACAATACCCATACTTTTGCGTTTGCAATGGTCGCTGTCATTTTCATACAACATACCTACATATCGTTTCTTGGATAATAAGACTAAAGGTAAGAATGTTTTTTCATATTCTAAATCATGTGGAGGTTTTAAAAACATCGATGCTAAATGACCAGCTTCTTTTGCTAGTTCAATGGTAATATCTAATGCTTTTTTTCCAATGATTTTTTCACCTTCCAAGGTAGTTAGGTTGAATTTAAAGAATACGGAATCCGTATCACCATATACATATTCTGCATGGGTCATCACTTGACCATACATTTTTGTATCGCAAACACGATCTTTATATACTTCTTCAATGACGGTCTTAGCATAAATCAATAATTTGCGTCCAGTGGATGTACAAGATGCGGCAACATCTTTGTCATAAAAGGAGCTAACTTTTGCACCACAACCACCATATAAGGAGTTAGCAGTGACTTTATAAGCTAATTGACGTTTATCAAGAATGTTTTTCATAAATTCATCAGTTTGTTTGGGGATAAGTTTACGAGTTGCAGAACGAGCAGCTAATAATTCTTCTAAGATCGAAGGAATGATAGGTTTACCTTCAGGAAATTGTGCAAATCTGCAAATTTTATAACCTGAAATGACCTTAGTGGCTGCAGCCTTAGGTGTTTTACGAACATATTTATATGTATCATATTTAATGTCTACATATTGATAACCAGGTAGATTATCATAAATAAATCGTCCGTGTTCATCTTTTTTACCTGTTTCAAAAATTAGATTGTCATCTAAATCATATTCTTTCGTCCATGTTTTGCTGTCATGGGAAATCGATTCAGAAATCATACAAGATGGATATAGAGAACTATAATCACATACTGCGATAGGATCATCTGAATAAACATTGCATTTAGGGTCTAATACAATAGCACCTTCATACCCATCGTCTTTGTCGAAATCTGAAGATTGCAATACAGGCATAAGTACATTTTTCTCTCTACATTTTTTAGCGAGATAACTAGTTAATTTAATGGTTTGACCACGCATTAATAGATATTGAATAGGTACACTGCAAATGTTCGACATTTCAACTAAACCAGTCAATAAATCGATTTTATTCATCAAATGATGAACAAGGTTACAATCTTGAATACAATAAGTAGCAATGATTGCACGGTCATCATCCGTTCCGTTCGATAAGCGGAAAATATCATGATGATCCACATCATCCTTTGCTAAACACCAACGAACCTCTTTTTTCATATTAGGGTTGACGATAGAATGAAGAATGAAATGATCTTTTTGGATATCAATCACTTTAAATTTTTTACCATTACGATAAAGGTCGTTAGTATGTGAAATTTCTTCAAATACAACATAATTTGTTTTTTCCAATCCCTGTAAATTTTTAGTATAAATGATGGTAGTATTTTCAACATGTTCTATTTTAGATACTTTATCACCAATGAAATAGGCAGATACATCATCTAATTTATAGGATTCAAGATTATAATCTCGACGAAATACAGTATACAAATCGAATTGCATACGCCCATCCATTTTAAAATATTTAAGTTCATATTCACCACTTGCTAAGTTTACAGTGGTTTCTTCAATTTTCCATTTTCCGTCATACATTGAACCTGCAAGTGAATTTTTATTTTTAGATAGTTCTAGGAATGAATTGACACATTTGGTTTCTAAGGAACGTTTAAATAGGAAATTTTCATCAAACCCGAAAATATTATAACCGATTAAGATATCCGGATTTTCACGTTTGATTAATTCTGTCCATGCTAACAATACTTGTTTTTCAGTAGGATAGCATTCCAATTCAATATTTTCAATTGGAGAACAACCACCTAGGACAATACAGTGGTTTAAGTACGGTTTTTTTTCGCCATATTTAATGAAAGTTGAACCAATAAAAGTAACTTTATCACCTTCAACGGAAGGAAAGAAAGCATTTAAACTTTTAGTAAGTTCAATCATTTTACAATCTTTATGATATTCATTATCAGCTAACATTTTTTCAATAGTACAGGTTGTATCATACGGAATGTATTCTACTTCTTCATGTTCACTATCAGAATCATGTTCATCTAATTCAGTCACTTTACTTTGTTCATCAACATATTCATCATAATCAGTGAGAGGAGCTTGAATAAATTTATCAAATAAAGGTTCTAATTGTTCAATGGTGATAGGTTTTTTAGTATAGATTCGTTCAATACCAGCAATATTATCATACCCAAATGCAGTATAAATACATCGTTTTAAATAAGGAGAGTTGATAAAATGAGAGGAAGATAGATCAATGATATTTTGAGCTAATTTTTTATAATCTTTGATGGGCATAGGAAAATCACCATGACTACTACTAGCTTCAATATCAAAACTACAAATCTTATAAGGGACTACGGTCTCTTTTTGAAGAGGTTGAATGTCTTTCGCAGACGCTTGAATTTCGTAAGTGCAAGTGGTGGTTTTATCTTCTATTTCAACATAATCATCAATGTGAATCCACCCAGATGGTGAAATTTCTTTGATATGAAAATAACGAAGTAGAGGAGGGATATTGGATTCGTATAAGAATAACGAATCGCCATTAAATTTATAACCAAATTTCTTTAAAATACTCGATTTACCGAATCTAGATTTAGGATTAGGAATTTCGTCATACCATAAATTTTTAACTTTATTAAAAGAAGGTAATCCCTTAAACTTAAAACAAAGGAATTTATGATCACGCTGACCATCAAATCCATCTAATTTTTTACGTTTAATGAGTACACAATCAACAATAGAATCTGAATAATAAGGTCCAATTTTTGATTTGATATGATCGAGAAATAATTTTTTCTTAGTACTAGAGAATGAATCAGGCACACGACAATAAAAACAAGGTTTAAAGTCTGGGATTTCAATTGAAAAGGATTCGCCTAATTCATTAATACCGAACATTTGAATAGTAAAGGTTTGAGTATCTTTATTTTCAGTATCTTCATCTTCATATTTGCGATGAGACACGACGTAATCAAAGAGTTTAATATCCATAGTTGATTTAATAATTATATATTAAGATATCATTAAATCAATTTTTTATTATATAAAATTGAACTGTATCGGAAAGAATAAGTAATATAAAAAAACAATATGAAGACAAGTTTTTATCTTGAAATGATGAATAAAGTGGAGCTTCAACCAACATATGAATTATTCTTAGAATCAAATCATGAAGATTTGAAAGAATTAAACAAAAGATTAAAATTTAAATTATTCTATGATAAGTTAAATTCTGATACAAATTATGATTATGTTCAAAAATACGATGATTTACGTGATATCTATCACAATGGGTTTAAGTATGGATTTCAAAAATATGGATAAATCATACTATTTTTTTATATATTTTTGAATTTATCCATGATTGTATCATAGTTAGTACTCGATTTAGCTTTAGTTTCAAACCGAACAGGAGGTTCGCAAATACCAGTGGTCTTGTTGTAATGGTAGCCTTTAGAACAACGTTTACGGCTAAATGCTTTTCCCTTTAATTTACGTTTTGCAACGCATGTACATTTAGTACGAGTTCCAGGAGGGCAACGTTTGCTTTTTCCAGTAGCCTTTTTAACGAAGGAAGGAAGAATGGTAGTTTCTTCTTTATGTTCTAATTTAGTTGCTTTTTTTAGATGTTTTCTTGATTTTCGAGATGAATCGGATTCATTCATAATTTCGTCCATATATAAAATATATAAATAAAATAATTAAAAAAAAATTGTTTGTAATATAAATAATGGCATTGAATAATATTGGAAATACATGTTTTATCAATAGTATTTTGCAATGTTTAATGAATATAAATGCCTTAAATGATTTAAAGATAGAAGATTCAGAAATCAATGAATCTATATTAACGAAAGAATATTTTGAATTAAGAGAATTAATGACGCACAAAGAATATGTAATAACACCATCTCGATTTGTTGAGTTTATATATCGACTAACTGAAATTAAAAAATTAGATATCAAACGATTTCAACAAAATGATGTGACTGAATTTTTAACTTTTTTAATTGATTGTTTTCATTTAGCAACTGCTAAAGAAATAAGTATAACAGTTCATGGTAATCCTGTTACAAAAGAGGATCATTTATTAGTATCTTGTTTGACATTGTATAAGAATTATGCCAAATCATTTTCACCTGTTTTAGAAATATTTTATGGAGTATATGTGTCTACTTTATATTCTATGAACAATGAAGTCATAAAACAGATACCAGAAATGCATTTTATTATTGATTTACCTATCCCCGATAAAAAGAAGATAAGTATATATGATTGTTTAGATGAATTTATAAAAGAAGAAATATTAATGGATGAAAATGGATGGTACAATGAGGAAACAAAGGAGAAACAAAATGTAAAAAAAAATATGAAGTTTTGTATATTGCCTGAAATTCTTATATTTAGTTTTAAACGATTGAATCAAATGAATTCAAAGAAAAATGTAATGATAGATGTTCCATTTGAAATTGATATGAAACATTATTGTGAGATAAATCCAAAAGTATCGCAATATGAATTAAAAGCATTATGTAATCATGGTGGAAATGCATATGGAGGGCATTATAATGCCTATGTAAAATATGATCAATGGAAATGTTTTGATGATGAACAAAGTTATGATATAAAAGAAGATAAAGTAATCAATCCAAATATATATTGTTTAATGTTTCATATGAAAAAATAATTTTTTTTTTATTTTTTTGTATAGGTATGTGTATACATATAAAAAAATTGATAGAATTAAATATATACAACAAAAAGTATACCCGCTGCTGATACTGCTTCCGACCATGAACTACCAGTCTGACCTCAACGCTCTCCTTATGCTTCGCGCAATGGATGGTGACGAGATTGAGCACCTCCAAACTGTGAACGGTCAACACAAAGAAAACCTGCGTAAAGCCGCTCAAACCGACTCCGCTCAGCTTGAGCAGATCGGTGGACTCAAGACTACTATTTACCACCAAAAGGTCGAGATTACCTCCCAATTGGATGAGATTGCCTCTCTCAAGGCTCAGATTGCCGCTCTCCGTGCCGCCGCAGAACAATCCGCTAAGCGTGAATATGCCCTCAATGCTGAGATCAATTCTCTCGGCAAGGAGAATAAACAACTCCATGCTCAGAATGCCCAACAAAGTAAGCGTGTTGCCTCTCTCCGTGAAGCTGCCAACCACTCTGCCCGACGTGAATCCGCTCTCGAGGATGAGAATGCTGCACTCAAGGCGGAGATCGCCACTCAGAGTGAGCTGATCAACGACCTCATTGCGCAATCCTCCCATGCTGGGGAGGACGGTCGTGAGTAAACGCCCGGAGGAGGCATAGTTCATTCGAATTCGTGCAATGCCATTGTACTGAATCATGTCCTGTGTCTCCTCCCCCCTCGCCCCTTCGGGGGCAAACAAGCCATTGGCACTGGATTGCCATACCATAGATTGCTCATGCTGGAGCGATTACATGTGATTCCCTTTATTTGCGACGACCCCGTAATTGGGATACAGAGAAATGTGATAAGTCACCAGTTGTGGATGGACATCCATATATTGCTGATTGTAAGCGGAAAACTGATAAATACGTATAGGATAAACTCTTTCGATAAGACCGGACTCCTGGCCTATTTAATGTGAATAAATGCTTTACTTGATTTTTTATTTTTTTATAACCGGTTTTATAGTTTGGTATATGTATACATGTAAATAAATTGAATATATATATATGCATACTAATAAATATAAGTTCTCTCATTGGTTCAATGGATTCTGATCAAGTGCCCCGTGTGCCCCGTGCGATTGTTGCATCACCCGCCGAAGTTAAGCAGTTTACTGCATCGATTCGTGATGTCATGCTTCAGTTTTCAAGCAAAGAACGAGGAATGCATCTTATGCAGATGGCTGCTAATGCCCGTAAAGAAACGTTCGAATTTGCCACCACGAATACCGAACTCCTCGAAATGAATGCCAAGCTCCTTGCTGAGAATGCCAAGCTCATTGCGGAGGTTGAATCCCTCCGTTCATCGAACATTAGCCTTCCGAATAAATTTGTGGTGGCTCAACCCGCACCGCCAAAGAGAAGTACAAAGCCCCATGCCTCTCCAAAACAGAGTTCTTCACCTGCTTTCAAACGTCAACGAACGTCCTACCTGGATGACACTGACCTGAAGGCAGTGGATGCCTTGTTTGCATTGTCCTTTTCCGCTCTATAACTGCGGTCTTCCACTCTCCCCCACGAAACAAAACACATGCTACGTGATCGACATGCTGGTCGAGACCTTTATTTCGTGGGGACTTTCTTCAAAAAAAAATCACTATTCTCCTATGGTTATATGTTGTGGACATTGTGTCTACCGTGTCGTCTGTGTTGTCTCTGGTGTATAAATATAAATAGAAAAAAATATAAAAAAGGTCTTTATGTAATTTTTTAAAAAATAATAAAAAATAAATATATGGATCAAAATTATTTGACAATATTAATCATCATTGGAAGTATATTTTTATGTTTAGTTTTTTTTGTATTCAATCAAACAATCTTATTAGAAATATTAATTGTGATTTCACTGATTGTTTTATTCATCATGTCAGGAAAACATTTTATGAGTACAAATACATCCTTAAGTAATATATTTGGTGATACATCCACTGTAGATATTGTTGTTGATCCAGATGGTGATTTACCACCGGATACAACCGATACAACTGAATCCGGATCTGCTTATTTTTTACCAGGTCAATATACATACGATGAGGCAGTTAAAGCATGTCAACAAGATGGAGGATCTATTGCAACCATAGGGCAATTGTATGATGCTTATAATGATGGAAAAGAATGGTGTCAATATGGATGGTCGGATGAAATGATGGCATTGTATCCAACCCAAACATCGACATGGGAATCCTTGAAAAGTCAAGGAAAAAAATCATGTGGTCGTCCAGGAGTAAATGGAGGATATACAAACAATTCAAAAGCAAAATTAGGAGCAAATTGTTATAAATAAAAAAAAGAACCTTATACGGACTCTTCTTGTTGATCTGAATCAACATCAGAATCATCAATGGTATCACTACAATCTTCAAATTTATCCATTTTTAACAATTGATATCGTAAAATTAGATTTAATAATTTATGTTGTGCGATTTCTTTTTCTAAATCAGAAATGTTCTTGGTTAAATGTTTACATCGTCGATCTGCTAATTCATATTTTGATTGATAATCATTGGAAGATGATTGTGCATCTTCTGTATCTTTAATGTATAATTTATAATTCACAAGAAATTTAAGATGTGATTTTGTTTTAATATGAGTATTGAATGATGTCATTGTATTAAAATGACTATGATTGCATAAACAAGTATACATCACATTATTTCTAGAATGAAGTTTAAATGGAGATTCATCGAAGTATCGACCAGAATCTGCATCAAATTGAGGAACGTAAATGGTTGGTTTATCGTTAAGAACTTCCATGTTGTTTTTATTTTTTAAATTAAAAAAATAAAAACAGTTCAATTTTATTGATAAATAAATTTAAAAAAATTAGATTTAGTAGCTTGAGGTTTACGTTGAATTGTTTTACGTTGTAAATTAAATCGATTGGACGATGCAATTAAATGTTGTTTTTCTTCAAGTGTAAAATCACTAGAATATATCTTAGCTAATGTATTATTGGGGTGTAATGTTTCAACCGTCAATCCATTGACTTTCATGGTAGAATACTCTTTCAATAAGACATTATAAAGTATTTGACCATTGTATTTAACTTTGATGGATTTAGGTAAATTTTCTGCTGGAATTAATTTTTGTTGATATAAAACCTTATGATCTTTACTCATGAACGTACGTTTCGATGGTACATTAGCCCCTAAACTATTTTTGTCAATACAAATGATGTAGGAATCTAATGGAATGGTTTTAGTAATGGCTACAATAGGTTTAGAATCAATGGTATGTAGTTCAATTTTTAAATTTTCAATTGGAAATTCACCTTGATCGGTTAAAATAGGTGTTCCAGCAGGAAAACAAATCGGAATATTGGATGCAGGTTCAATGGTTAATACAACATTAGATATATGATAACTACCTGAATGATATATAGTAACATTTAAGATGGTTGTTTCATTTAGACTTGAAATATTATGATTTATATTAATTGCACCATCAACGGTAGATATCATTGGTGCGTTTGTTAAATCTTGTACCGTAGAATAACTTCTAATAATAGAAGGAGATATACCAATAGTAGTATTGAGTATACGATAGTCACTTCCTGATATGGCAGGACTAGAGGATTCTCCAAATGTAATTGTTTCATAATGTGTTTTAACTAATTCAGGAGTACCTTCAACAATTTGAATCATTTCTTGTACATAAGGAGAATGTCCTAATCCATGAATACGGAAATGTTCTCCATCATGTGATTCTGAATAATGTTCACCTATGATTGTATCAATTGGTGTACCTGTTAAATTTTCAATAGCATTTACTTTATCCCATATACCATTTGCAGCATAAACGTTTGTTTGTGTGACATTTGTACCAGTATGATATGAGCTAACAATACCTGCTCCATCATCTGTATAATCGGTTTCAATAATACCGATCGAAAAACAATTGGTAACGGTTACACTTCCAGAATCATGTGCAGAATAACAACCAATGATACCACCAGCTCCTTCACCAATCGTACCTTTAGAATAACAATGGGTAGCCGTAGCAGAACCACTACTTGCACCGGCAAAGGATGAAAAAATACCACCTCCACGGAAAATAATATTACCTTCACTATAACATTTATTTGCAACAGCTTGACCACGATTACCTCCATTTTTACCAAAAATACCTCCTCCTTCATTGGATAGAATACCTTCACTCCAGCATTCTTCGCATGTTACAAGTGCATAATAACCTGAGTTAGGACCAACAATACCACCTGAATATTGTCCAATTAATCCAGTGCTAGAACAATGACGTAAAGTTACAAAACCATAATGTCCACAATCTCCGCCGACAATTCCACCACAATCGGATGCAATTTCACCGGTGGTATGACAATTTACAAAATAATTATTTGTAGTAAATGTTTCGCTGTTTTCTATACCTGAACCAAAATATTGCTGTCCAACCCAACCTCCGTATTGAAACAAATTGCTATTGGTTGCATTCATTTTAATGTTAAATACATAAATGTAATTAAAACCTTTAGTTGTGCTAGTACCATTTTGAATAAGACCAGGATAATCGGTAACATTATCAATTGTGATTTCATTCCTTAATCCACTATCATTTAAAGAGGTAGAACCAAATTGAATATTATCAGATTGACATATATAATAATAATTGGAATTATTAATGGTAATATCATTGATGAATATAATTTGAAGTATACCTGCGTTGGTATCGGTATTTGTTACTAAACAAGGGAAATTTGTATAATACCATATATCTTGATCTGTACTAAATTGAATATCACCTTCTACATACCGAATGTAAACAGTTGTATTACCTGGATAACTGATATTGTTTGGAGTTATATTTACACCAACTTGAATACCATCTTCACTCATAGGACCAAGTAATAAACGTGGTTCTGAACCGGTATTGACTGTTTTGTGTGGAATACCTTCTGAAAATATGAACGCAGTATTTTTTTGAATTGGATAGGATTCTTTGTCGATTACAAATTCACCCTCTGAATCCGTGATGTAAATTAAATGAGTTTGATTGAATTTTGTATTGCATGTATCAATATGCGGTTTAGTATCACCTTTAATCCAACGCATAGGAACGGTAGATACATGGATACCAAGTTTATGAAAGATTGTTTCTTGAATGAATGGAGGTACATCGATGGTGAAAGAATAGGAATCTACAACACGTGATTTTGCAAATTGAACTGCATCAAGTTGTAAAAAAAAATCTAAATCTTGTTCATTAAAAACATCATTGATCATCGAATACATTATAAAATAAGTAAATATATTTATTTTATAATAATTTAATCGCTTTTGAATAATAGTTTATGCCATACATGATATTGATATATATGATTGATAAATCCAAAAAGAAAGAAATAACAAGAAAGCTTATAAAATTGAAAATAATAAAAACCACAACTTAAACATGTAAACCCATAAAATAAATTACGGCTATAATAAATAACTAGATTTGCACCATATAAACCGAAATTACATTGAGAATCTCTTAATAAATATTCAACTGTACCAGGAATGGTAATTTTAAAGAATAAACTGAATTTAGAGTTTTTCATGATATATTTATATTTTGATTCATGATAAATATTTAAATCATTTTATTAATTACTATATGCTGTACCTCCAATGGTATGTAAACGCATGATATCCCATGAATAATTATACATCTTATTAAGAATATTTAGAATGATATCAATTCTATAATCATAATAAGTAGATAAATTACCTGAAATCCATAAATCTTGTAAATACCTATGAAGTGGATGCGTATGATTGTAAATAAAATAAGAATTTAATAAATCAATCGATTGCTTATATTGGTCAATCGTATATTTTTTGTATTTAGACATATAAGAGAATGATGATGTAACTAATGCGGCAGATTTATATATAGCAATATTTGTTTTACAAATGAATGTATCATATTCTTTGATTAAACGATGATAAGATGTAGAATAAAATCTGGTTAAAGATTGATGTACATTATCAAGTAAATGATGTTTGAATAAAATGAAAGAATGAATATAACGTTTAATGTATTTATTAAGAAATGGAAAATAAATAAAATCAAGAATACCAATCATCTTTTTTATAGTTAATGAACTATCTTTAAATTAATTTGAATAAACACAACTACCTAATAATGATCTTACTACAAATTTATCATATTCTATCTTATATATGGAGTTAAGTGTATTCATTGCTGATTCAATGGATAAATCATTATATTTATCTAAACAGTCTAATTGCCATAAGTTACATAAATAATTGTGTAAAGGATGTTGTTTATTGTATAATAAATAGGATGATAATAATTTTTTTAATTCTTTAACTTCATGAAGAATATTTTCTTCAAAAGAATTTAAATATTTTAAAATATAATCCATAATTTGATTATATCTTATTTTATATATATTTCTAGTATTATCTTCTGTAATTAACGTAAGATAAGATGAAGAATAAAATCTGGTTAAAGATTGGTGAACATCATCAAGTAAATGATGTTTAAATAAAATGAAAGAATGAATATAACGTTTAATGTATTTATTAAGATATGGAAAATAAATAAAATCAAGAATACCAATCATCTTTTTTTTATAGTTAATGAAAAAGATTTAAATGGTTTTAAATTATATCACAACATGTATTACTTATTGTTAATAATGATGATGTATCATATTCTTCTATATATAATTGTTTAAGTTTATGTAATGTTAATTTAATTGTGTTATCTATTAATCTATCCGTATATTCAATTAAACATTTGGAATTCCATAATCGAATTAAGTAACGATGTAAAGGATGTTTTTTATTATAAAAAAGAAATGACATTAGCTGTAATATAATTTCTTTAACTTTTTGAAATATAGGAACAGTGTTAATGTGCATATAAGAATGAGGGTGATATTCTAATATTTTACCATATACTAATTGATATCCATACTTAGTATAATTTTTTAATACCAAATTAAGATAAGAAGATGAATAAAAACTGGTTAAAGATTGATGTACATCATCAAGTAAATGATGTTTCAATTCAATAAATGAATTAATATGACGTTTAATGTATTTATTAAGATATGGAAAATAAATAAAATCAAGAATACCAATCATCTTTTTTTATAGTTAATGAAAAACATTTAAATATAAAACCAATAATATTAAAAATTGATTTATAAAATAATAAATAAAACAATTTAAAGACAATGTTAGGTAAGCCATATTTTATAGTGAATCCACTTGTAAATTGGAAATATTTATCACGAAATCCAAATGCAATATCTATATTAGAACAAAATATAGATAAAGTAGATTGGAGAATTTTATCAATGAATCCAAATGCAATTCCTATCTTAGAAAAGAATCTAGATAAGATTGATTGGAATGAATTATCAAGTAATCCAAATGCTGTTCATTTAATTGAAAAACAATTACAAGGATTTAATTGGGTCAATACTTATTATCAAATCATAAAAAATCATTATCATGATATATTTAGTGAATATAATATGCGTAACTTATATTATAATTTGAAATATAGAACTAAAATTGCTCTAAAATTTGCATTCAAAATATATTTATCTGGTAATGCATTGATATATATGATTAACTATAAGTTTAATATTAATGGTATATATAAAGCAACATCGGAATCTTATGCAATCGGAGTTTCATTAGGACTATTTATAGGATCAGGAATGATGTTATTCAGAAATATAAATAAATATATTAAACATTATTATATAAATTGGTATGGATTATCACCAAATCCAAATGCAATTCATTTATTAGAAAAGAATTTAGATAAAGTAGATTGGTTTCATTTATCAGGAAATCCAAATGCAATTAAGTTAATAGAAAAGAATATGGATAAAATAGATTGGGGTATGTTATCAGCAAATCCAAATGCAATACATTTATTAGAAAAGAATCTAGACAAAGTAGATTGGGGTATGTTATCGGAAAATCCAAATGCAATTCCTATATTAGAAAATAATCTAGATAAAGTAGATTTGTATTGTTTATCAAAAAATCCAAATGCAATTCACTTAATAGAAATAAATATAGATGAAGATATAGATGAAGAAATAGATCAAGTAAATTGGAGTTATTTATCGGAAAATCCAAATGCAATACATATCTTAGAAAAGAATATGGATAAAATAGATTGGGATTATTTATCGGAAAATCCAAATGCAATACATATATTAGAAAAGAATATGGATAAAATAGATTGGGATTATTTATCAGAAAATCCAAATGCAATACATTTATTAACACAATTAAATCATGAAAAAATGAAAGAAAATATGAAAAACTTTCACGAAGAATTAGTAGAATATGTATATCATCCAAAAAGATTAATTCAAATAAGTAATACGTATAATATTACATTTGAAGAATTAAATGAAATATATTAAATCTAAATTTTTTTATTAAAAATTGATTTATTAAATAATAAATAAATCAATTTAAAGAAAATGTTAGGTAAGCCATATTTTATATTGAATCCACGTATAGATATGATAAAATTATCAAAGAATTATAATGCAGTACCTATACTTGAACAATATTATGATTTTATTAGTTGGATGCATGTATCCGAAAATCCAAATGCAATCCATTTAATCAAAAGAAATATGGATAAGGTGAATTGGAATTCATTGTCTAGTAATGAAAATGCAATAGATTTAATTGAGAATCAGTTAAAAGGAATAAACTGGATATATGAATATTATCGTATTTGTAAAGACACTAATTATAGTATATTAAAAATTATAAAAAATATAATACAAAATGGATATAAACCTATTCTAACAGGATATATGGCTGGATTTTTAACAATAGAAATTATAAATTACATATTCAAAACAAATCATAAAGTTAATATTAAGCGTTGTTTAATACATAGTATAGGTAGTATATCATTTGGTACTCTATTTCAGATAATGAAAGATATATATTTAAATATAAAATATAGATATATTAATTGGATAAGATTAACTTTAAATCCAAAAGCAATTCAATTATTAGAAAAGAATTATGATAAAATAGATTGGTGGAGATTATCAGAAAATCCAAATGCAATTCATTTATTAGAAAAGAATCTAGATAAAGTAGATTGGTGGATATTATCAGCAAATCCAAATGCAATTCATTTATTAGAAAAGAATATAGATAAAATAAATTGGAATCTATTATCAAAAAATCCAAATGCAATTCATATCTTAGAAAAGAATCTAGATAAAGTATATTGGTTTTATTTATCAAAGAATCCAAATGCAATTCATATATTGGAACAGAATATAGATAAAATCGATTGGGAATATTTATCAGGAAATCCAAATGCTATTCCTATCATAGAAAAAAATATAGATAAGGTAGATTGGGATTTATTATCAAAAAATCCAAATGCAATTCATTTATTAGAAAAGAATATAGATAAAATAAATTGGAATCTATTATCAAAAAATCCAAATGCGATTCATTTATTTTCACCATTAGATCATGCAAAAATGAAAGAAAACATGAAAGATTTTCATGAAGAATTAGTTTCTTATGTATTCAATCCTCACCGATTAATTCGATTCGCTAAACATTTAGGTATAACCTTTGATGAATTGAATGAATTGTATTAAAAATTGAAATATATTTTTTTATAATTAAAATAGAAAAAACAACTTAAATATAACAAAATAAGAATATGTTAGGATATCCATATTATATTGTAAATGAAAATATAGATTGGTATTATATATCAAGAAATCCAAATGCAATTCCTGTATTAGAACAAAATATGGATAAGGTTAATTGGAATTTCTTATCAATGAACCCAAATGCAATTCACATAATAGAAAAGAATCTAGATAAAATATGTTGGTCATATTTATCAGGAAATTCAAATGCAATTCATTTAATCGAAAAAAATATAGATAAGGTTAATTGGTTTTATTTATCTAAAAATCCAAATGCAATTCACTTATTAGAAAAATATCCAGATAATATAGAATGGAATTGGTTATCAATGAATCCAAATGCAATTCATTTATTAGAAAAAAATATGGATAAGGTTAATTGGTTTTATTTGTCTAAAAATCCAAATGCAATTTATATAATAGAAAAAAATCTAGATAAAGTTTATAGGATCTGTTTATCAGTAAATCCAAATGCAATTCGCTTATTAAACAAAAATATAGATAAAATCGATTGGGAATATTTATCAGAAAATCCAAATGCTATGCCTATATTAGAAAAAAATATAGATAAGGTTAATTGGTTTTATTTATCACAAAACCCAAATGCAATTCATATATTAGAACAAAATATGGATAAAATAAATTGGTGTCATTTATCTCTAAATCCAAATGCGATTCATTTATTTGCCCCATTAGATCATGCAAAAATGAAAGAAAACATGAAAGACTTTCATGAAGAATTAGTTTCATATGTATTCAATCCTCAACGGTTAATTCGATTAGCTAATCATTTAGGTATAACCTTTGATGAATTGAATGAATTGTATTAAAAATTGAAATATATTTTTTATAATTAAAATAGAAAAAACAACTTAAATATAAAAAAATATGAATATGTTAGGATATCCGTATTATAATGTAAATGAAAATGTAGATTGGTATTATATATCAAGAAATCCAAATGCAATTTCACTTATAGAAAATAATATGGATAAAATTAGTTGGTTCTCTTTATCAATGAACCCAAATGCTATTCACATATTAGAAAAGAATCTAGATAAAATCAATTGGTCTGGTTTATCATTGAATCCAAATGTAATTCATTTAATCGAAAAGAATTTAGATAAGATAGAATGGGTTTATTTATCATCAAATCCAAATACAATTCACTTATTAGAAAAATATCCAGATAAAATAGTATGGAATTGGTTATCACAAAATCCAAATGCAATTCATTTATTAGAAAAAAATATGGATAAGGTTAATTGGTTTTATTTATCTAAAAACCCAAATGCAATTCATTTATTAGAAAAAAATCAAGATAAAATTTATAGTATCTGTTTATCAGGAAATCCAAATGCTATTCATCTTTTAGAACAAAATATAGATAAAGTTAGTTGGATTGAATTATCATTAAATCCAAATGCTATGCCTATATTAGAAAAGAATTTAAATAAAATAAATTGGAATAGGTTATCACAAAACCCAAATGCAATTCATTTATTAGAAAAAAATATAGATAAAATAAGTTGGTATTATTTATCACAAAATCCAAATGCGATTCATTTATTTGCACCATTAGATCATGTAAAAATGAAAGAAAACATGAAAGATTTTCATGAAGAATTAGTTGCTTATGTATTCAATCCTCAACGATTAATTCGATTAGCTAAACATTTAGGTATAACCTTTGATGAATTGAATGAATTTTATTAAAATAATAATTTATCAATAGTAGTTCTTACACAAAATAATCGATGTAGAATAATTCCTAAAATGAATAAAAGAATAGATGTTTTCATAAAAGAGATGTTAAATAAAAAAGAAATCATATATGAACCTATAAATGTCATGATTACATCTACAATTGCAAGACCCATAAATCGATAAGAGTGTATTCCTTTATTGGGTTCACCTAGATAGTTTTTATATTTACACAAATCCATGATATATAAAAATTATATTAAAAATTGAATTCTTTTTTTATAAAACAATTTAAAGATAAAGTTATAAAAATATGTTAGGTAAACCCTATTTCATTGTGAATAAAAATATTGATTGGAATAAATTATCATTAAATCCAAATGCAATTCCTATATTGGAACAACATCTAGATAAAGTAGATTGGTTTTATTTATCAATGAATGAAAATGCTATACATATCTTAGAAAAGAATATCGATAAAATCGAATGGTGTGCTTTATCAAGAAATCCAAATGCAATACCTATCTTAGAAAAGAATATCAATAAAATAGACTGGTTTTATTTATCAGGAAATCCACATGCAATTCATATATTAGAAAAAAATATAAATAAAATTCATTGGGATATGATTGTTTATAATCCAAATGCCATTTCTATTATAGAAAAACATTTAGATAAAATCAGTTGGAATGTATTATCAACAAATCCAAATGCTATACCTTTATTAGAACAGAATATGGATAAAATCAATTGGATGAATTTATCTATGAATCCAAATGCAATTCATTTATTAGAACAATATCCTGAAAAAATAAGCTATCTAAGTTTATCAATAAATCCAAATGCAAATCATATATTAGAAAAAAATATAGAGAAATTAAATTGGTATACATTATCACAAAATCCAAATGCAATTTCAATCGTAGAAAAGAACTTAAATAAAGTGAAATGGGATTATTTATGTTATAATCCAAATGCAATTCATATATTAGAAAAGAATTTAGATAAGATAGAATGGATTCATTTATCAGAAAATCCAAATTCAAATTATTTATATGAAAAATATCCTGAACAAATAAATTGGTA
>JACCEA010882915.1_pt1 | contig 121084 bp, 101 predicted proteins | sample 7449851 | NCBI WGS metagenome assembly JACCEA01 (sample SAMN15323453, study PRJNA562643) | freshwater metagenome | isolation source: river surface water | place: USA:Blue River Watershed | collected 2017-08-18
ACAGCCTCAGTTACCCCCGAATAAAGTAGCCCTAGAGATTAGTCGGGACGTGCGAGAAATTACAGATAACCTAACGGACAACCCAAGATTAGCCCAATTCTTAGTTGACCATGCGATTTCTGGCATTATGCCAAGTCAGGCTACTTTAACTGGGGATTCCTTGCAAGGAGTTGTGGAAATTGCAGAGGAAATGGGTATGAAGGTTAATATGTCTAATCGTTCTCAATTAGGAAAGTTCGTCAAAGCGCGATGTGGAGAACTAAGCCAACAAGAAAAGAGATTGGTAAATGGAACAATGCGAGAAGTGGCTTGTTACCCTGTGAATAATTTAGAGGTAAGACAAGCCATTCAAGATTTCTTCGCATAGACTTAGGCTTAAGCTTAACATGGCCCACTGAGTTACAGTGGGCTTTTTGCTAAATTGAAAACCTAGAACTCAATAGGGTTAAGGTCTCTGACTACTTTCTCCCGGCTGATGGTTACAATTGAATCAAGAGATAGCACTAATGAAATTCAAATCATTTACTGTTGAGGACCCATATCACGATAAGTGGGAGGTTCTCATTGATACCAGAGGAGACGTGTATTTTCCTAGTTATCAGGCCGTAGCAAGTGTAGTTGAAATTGGACTACCCTACGTGACTCCTGTTAGCGAGATCAGAAGGTTAGTAGAGGCACTATCTCCCAGTGTCCTAGTCAATACGGAGGGGTTACCACGTGGAATACAGACACCAAAGTTAATTCACTATACCCTCATCTTACCTGCAATACAGTGCCATAACCCTAAGCTATATAGGGAGATGGTAGATACTGGTGTTGTGACTTATCTGCACAAGTTAGTTGGGTTTTCTATCCTCGACCACGTAGATGAACTTGACGTTGGGGCCCTACCTCATATACTGACCGCACTTGACATTAAATTCAATATTCTAGAGGGGTACAGAATGGACATAGAAGAAGCATTGCCACCTATCATTAAAGCTCTAGAGAGTGGTTGTGATGTTTTCACAGGTGTGAGCCTGCTAACTGATCTAGAGAGATTGAACTCTACTAAGACGATACCAGCTGTATCAATTGGCTTGACCTCTAGCGAACCATTCATGCAGATGGTTGCAGCTAGAATACTAGGTAACTTAGGTTCAGAGGAAGCCATACCAGCACTACTTCTGCAGTTGAGCAATCCTAACTACAAGGTGCGGGACTATGTAGTTGAAGCAATTCTCAACATAGAGGTAACCAGCAACAACTACTATCATCGTCTAATTCACAATCTATTTGATAGTGATGCCGTAGTGAGACTAACGGCCGCCTCTGAACTAAAGAATCTAACAGCAGTTGAAGAAATTCCATACCTGATAGTAGCGCTAGAACATCATGATAAGAAGGTACGTCACGAGGCCGCTCAAGCACTAGGTAAGCTAATCTTCTTGAGTAGCATTCCTCACATCCTGAAGATTTTCAAGTATGATAACGCAGGTATGTCAAGGAAAGAAGTTCTAGATAATATCAGAACTATACTTGAATCTACCGCAACAACCTTGAATCAGATTTCAAAGATGCTAAATGTTAAAATGAGGTAAAAAATGGAAATGACATTGGATCGAGAGATACTCGTGTGGAAGAGCATAGAGAAACTTACTGAGGTAATCAACAATCCAAAGAACCTTGCATCTGTTAAACAACGTGCAGTTAAGGCACTTGGTAACATTAGACATTCAGAGGCAGTTCCAGTCCTACTTAAGGTATTGAAGGAAGATGAGGACAATTCTCTTATCATAGAAACAATTAAAGCATTAGGTAAACTTCCTAAGCAATGTGTAGATGAAGAGAATGGTGAAGATGTAGAGGAGGTACTAATTAAACTCTTAGGTAATAAGTACACCATCTCTATGTACCGTCCACATATCATTAAGGCATTAGGTAAGATAGGAACAATCAAGGCAGTACCAAGTCTAATTAATGCACTTAAGAAAGGAGATAACCTATCACGTAAGTGTGCTGCTAAGGCATTAGGTAATATTGGTTCTCAGAAAGCCATACCAGCGCTACTTAAAGCAGTAAGTCACCTTGATATGGGTGTGTATAGAGCATCTGCTAAGGCACTAGGTAAACTTAATTCATCTGAGTTTAAAGAGAGGCTACTTAAAGACATTAATCGTGACGATGAGTATGTTCAAGCTCGTGCAATTGACTATCTAGGTTACTACAATAAGCAGGAGGACATACATAATGATATAGTCGTACTAATTCAAGCGTTAAGTCATAAGAGTTGGATCGTAAGATTAGCAACAATTAAGACATTAGGTAAGTATGTCACAGGCATGGACATTAACTTACTAAGAGTCTTACATAATGTCTTATTTGTTGCTATTAACGATCCATGTCCAGCAGTGCAGAAAGCTGCAATTGACCTAATCGAGAGAGAGTCAATACAAGTGCCTTACGTATGAGCAGTAGAAACCTACGTCGAGCTATAGAAAGAAGTATAGCTAAGAGAGGGTGGTACTATAACTATGCAGATCAGGTAGGTCACACTATTGGTCTGCATAGTTATAATCAACCTGAGTTAATCGTAGTAGGTATGAGTAAGGAGCTATGTTACTCCTTACTATCATATACAGTCAAGCAGGTAGTTAGTGGCCTACACCTTAATACAAATTCTCACATGAGGTTAAACACTCAGTTATATTATGTAAGCGCGCCACCTGTGTATATACTATGGAAGGATCAACTCATGCAGAGGTGCTACCTGTATTACCATGATCAGGAGTTTCAAGCAAGGCAGTTGTATCGAGGTAACGAGCTAATGTTAAATAAGGAGTCAATGTGTTACAGCATCTAATTGAATTACTTGCTCAGAAATCTATCCTAGATTTACTTGATGAAGATGACTTTCCATTACCGATAACTGATGTAGAAGTACGAATCGTAATTGATAACACGTGTTACTTCGTCATAGGTGATCCAGTTAGTCTTGTTATTCCATATGGAGCCTTTAAGCAGGATGACTATGACCTAATTGGACACTACTCTGATATTGACCTAGAGGTAGGTGATCTATTGGTTAAACCCAATAATGAAACCGTTATACTTGAGTATCAATCTATCATAAGCCCGCACTTATTTATTAATAAGCAAGAGCTATATAAGCATATGTGCGCTGTAGCTAGAGATCGATCTCGTCTAATCACTCATGCTGAGGCTCTTATCCCCATGAGTAATAGTCCACTTAACCTAGATAACCTAGACCCGGATGCAAATTGAAATTGAAGATGTGAATAAATATCTAATGCTAGTGCGAGCCTGCACTAGCTTAATTGATAAGGACAATCCATCAGAGAGTGATCGATGCGTACAGTTCAGGGTAGATAACAATGAATTAAGGCTAGAGGCCCTAAATAGAGGTATGGGTAGTATATCTCTAGTAGTAGCGCCAGTTAATGGTTCTGGGACGTATAGAGTAGTTGCTACTAAGCTAGAGGCTATGACTAAGAAGGTTAAGTCTAAGCTCACTCTATTAGTGAAGTTAGATACTGCCATTACATATACAGCTAATAACTTAGGTAGTATATCTGAGGCACTACACACCAGCAATGATGTAATATACTATGACCCCAGGTTACTAAGTAGTATATTAAGCAATAGTGCGTTACCAGAGGCGGCCCAATTACTATCACAGGTAAGTAACGTACAATCACCTACCCTATATGAGCTACATCCTAATCAATCAAGATTAACTAAGAGAGTTAGTAGTAGTTCATATCTCCAGGTGGAGTGGAATGATGTAAGTCTAACCGCATGGTCAGGTACATTCTTACCTATTCAACTAGCAACATTATCTCACATAGGGGAGAGGGCCAACGTATCTATTAGTAATAATAGTCTAATAGCATGGTCAAGTAAGGGAGTAGTAACACTTGAGGCCGCGGCTGTTAGTTCAATTAAAAGTGACTGTTTCACTCACGTAGTTAATAAGTGTAATAAGGTAGCCACCTTCACCATTAATGCAAGTGAGTTTAATAGCGCAATTGACTGGCAATCCTATGGTAAGGAGGCCGGTGCTTATCTAATGTTGGATATACAGGTAGATAAGATTAACATAAGTAACAATGGTGGTTCACCTGCTACTATACCTATAACGCTAGATGGTGAACCATGTGTAAGCGCGCTATCAATTAATGATCTCACCACTAACTTAAGTAAGATTAAGGGTGAGGTAGAGGTAGATGTGTATAGTGTTACATCAAGTAAGCCCATGTCTATATTCATCTTCACCAGAAGACATAACAACATGGTAGTTAGGAGTCTATTAGTCGAACCACTGAGGTGATTATGTTGATCAACGTCGGAGATATATTCAATCTGAGTTCAAGAGATGCAGTTACCATCATCTACTGGGCCTATCACCTAGAGCTACCACCTGACTTCACGCTAGAATCAACAGCTGTCAATACCTATCGAGGTATCAAAGGGCTCCCACCTATTGATACTAATCGCACCTTCACTATCCTCAAGGAGATAACACTACCGATGGACGTGAGTACTAAAGACAGATGGCGCGATGCCCTAGCTGTAGTATTCTTCGCTAAGAAGCAGGTACTGCTAGATAGCGTGGCCAATGAAGGTGAACTAGAGAAACTAGCTCAAGAATGCAATACAGTTCAAGAAATGTGGGAGGTAATGCGTGCTAACTAGGTTTCACGAGGTCATCAGTGGAGTAGTCGTAGTCAACGTCATAGCTAGTATCACCTATGACATGGTATCCTTCTATAACATCGAGTATCCAGATAGACTATACTACATAAGTACAGGTCACTTCCTAAGACAGATGATGCTAGGACAATATCATGTTCCAGATTGATTTTGATACAAAGTGTTCAGCTTGTAGCTTACATACATATAAGGCTGTACCTGGACAGAGCGAAGTACCATTCAATAAGGTAAAACTAATGGTAATTAGCTCCTACCCAAGCAACCTAGATGAAACTGAAGGTACGAGTCTAACGCCAGATGAAAAGGTAGGTAGAGATAAGGGCGCGGGGTCATACCTGCGCTTTGTTCTTCAGGGTGTATTTGATAGTGACCCACGCGTACCAAGTGACATGAAGCCCTTTCACCGCTACTGCTACCTAACTAACGCAATCAAGTGCAATAAGAGAGAACGTACAATTCAAGACCTACATCGACGCAGATGCAGAGATAAGTGGCTACTAGGAGAGATAGCGGCGCTTCCACCTGATGTACCTATCCTACTTGCAGGTAGTGATGCAGTTAAGTTACTAGGTAAGTACACCGTAAATAACACAAGAGGGCAGGTTCTATACTATCAAGACCATCCTGTAGTTACTACCTTCAGTCTAATTGAAGTTGAGCGTGGTATGAGCTTCCTACATACAACTGATGAGGTGGAAATTAGACAGGACATGAAGAAGCTACTGTCTATACGTAAGAAGCTAAGTAATAAGGATGTCGATAAGTTAATTAAGGTAAGGTACTGGGCCCCCTTTCCACCTCTATCAATGGGTTGGTTATTCCAGAAAGATATTAATTTAGTTAAGGACTTAGTACTAGGAGGCTTATGAGTTTTCAACAATATATGCACTTATGTAGAGATGTATATCTTCAGCTTAGTAAACTAACAGTAGGTAAGGAACCACTCTACCTAACTAATGCTGTATTATGGCCCACATATGCACAGGTGACATCTTGCTATGAAAGTGATTATCACTTCATACATAACTGCGGTGGTATTGTTACAGTTAATGCTGACCTGACGTATAACACCATATGGGATGGGGTTAATGACGTACTAAGTAACCAGGTGAAGGAAGCTAGTATTAAGGAGCCATTTATAATTCCAATAGACAAGTTATCAGATAGTCCAGTACGGGTGGGTTATAGTGATATGTACTTTCTATTTCCACCTGAATATACTAACTGTAAGGCAGGTAAGTTAAAGGACTACTACTGCACTAATGCAAAGTTATTACTAAGAGCCCTAAGAGAGATTAAGCTAGAGGCAATAGAGTATGCCTTAAACCTATGTGATAGCCAACAATTATCTAAGTGGGAGACAGTTGAATACCGCCTCTTTAACTTACGTGAGCTACTACTAGGTTTTAGTAACCTAAACCCACAGCAGCAGGTAACCTATGCGTTCGTACATAATAACGCGCCATCATGTCGTATTATTAACTCTGCTATTGGTTCCTTACTTCTTAACGTCAGTAAGAGTATGGAGGTATCTCTACAGAAGTACGAACACATGGTATCTCCAAGTAAGTATAAGCGACCTAAGGTATCTAATGATGAACTTAAAAAAGCATATAGCACATTAGATACACTTGGGTATAGTAAGTCAGTTAAACGACGATTAGCTACTAAAGAAGATGTAGGAGATAACGCATTATTTACAAGTAAAAATAATGCTGAACCTGACAATACAACATACTACGCACATGACTTTAATGACGCACCTGAGATAAGCATTAGTGAACTTTTCAGTAAGCCATTAGATAAGTTAGAAATTCTACTAGAGGGTAATCATGAGGATCACCTAGTAGCTCTTACTGCTCCTACAGATAGTAGTGCTCCTAACTTATTTAAGTGGGATAATAACATTAGCTGGTGCTATAGTTCAGGTGATAGCATTAAACAACGTGTTACTAATGCTGGAGGTAGAGTAAATGGTAAGCTAAGGGTATCACTTAGCTGGAATAATACAGATGACTTAGACTTACATTTAACTCTGCCAAACAACAAGACCATCATGTATTCTAATAAGCGAGTTAATAACGCTGTATTAGACGTAGATGCTAATCAGAGCTCTAGTGACTTACTAACCTCTACTCCAGTAGAAAATATCATATTTACAGAGGATGTTCCCGATGGAGTATATAAGGTAAAAGTAAACCAATATAAACAGAGAGATGTAGATGGATGTTATGAAGTAGAAATTGAATATGATGGTAAAGTATATACCTTATCTGAATTAAATTCACCTAGTCAAGGTAACTATGACGAGTACACCTTCTACATAGAAGATAACTGTATTCAATTTAGTGAAAAAACAAATGGATTAATGACTCATAATAAGTACCTCTGGGACTTATGTGTTAACCATTTCCACAATGTAAGCCTAAGTACACTCAGCCCTAATTATTGGAGTAACAAGGTGGATACTAAGCATTACTTTTTCTTCTTAGATAAGGCGCGCCCATATAACCTCCGCCCCTTTCTTAACGTATCAATTAAGAATGAACTCTACAAGAAGCTCAAGAAAGTATTTGAGGTAGTAGGTAGTAACCTAAGCGTAGAAGGTGATGAAGGTCTAGCAGGTATAGGGTTTATCAGCAATGCTAAGTTCATATGCCGCATTAACTCACAAGACGTATATCAAGTTGTTGTCAATGGTTAACCTATACTTTGAAGCAATTCTAAATAAGTACCGTTACCCATCAACTCATGGTGAAGTAACTACAGAGGATCTCTTCGATATACCTATGGATGAGTTATATCTAATTAAAACAATAGTAAGGAGGAAACTAGAGAAGTCACGAATAGGGAAACATATTAACAATAAGTATAACCCACTAGCTACTTTACTACATAAAAAACTGAAGGTAATACGTGGTGTTATTGCGTACCGAGAGGAAAATGACAACCCTAGAAAACAAACATAGACCACGACGTTTTAGTGAGTATAAAGGTGGTGGTTGGCCATTAGAGTTAGTTAAGAACCTTGTCGCAGGTAATAGACACTCCGCACAAGGAGGTAAAAATCCATATAGAGTATCAAACCTACTTCTATATGGTAACTCTAGCTGCGGTAAAACCACACTTGCTCTACTATACGCACGTGCTACCTTATGCCCTAATAGAGATGAGGGGACGGCGGAACCATGTGGTACTTGCCCTGTATGTACAGGAGAGGATATAACTAATATCTACCACCATACAATAGCCAATCCATCTGATAGTCATAGTATAATTGAAGGCTTCATTGAACGTGCAGCTTGCTACCCAAGTATTAATAGTGATAGACCTGATCAACAGAGGCAGTTCTTTATCATAGATGAATTTGAGTTAGCATCTACTGCACTAGCATCAAGGTTACTAGAGAGTCTAGAGTTCACGCCTGATACAACAACGTGGATACTATGCTCAATGGACATAGAGAAGCTAAGGTCCAACCGTCAGATGTACGAGGCTATAACTAGCAGATGTGTTGAAGTACCACTACAGCCAGTTACAGTAGAACTAATAGCACAGGAGTTACATGAGCGCGAGGGAGTAGATATGGCCGCTGCCCTAGCTATAGCTGAATTATGTAATAGTAACTTCCGCAGAGCATGGCAAACCATAGCGGCCCTACGCACCACTAAGGACGTAATAACAGAGGAGGATGTATATAGCCATATAGCAGGTGGAGCCAGTGATGAGGAGAGAGGTAAGCTATGGCGCGCCTTAAGAGATGGTAATGGTAAGGTAGTGCAGAACCTACTACATAAGTGGCAGGTTGATCCAGTAGTCCTAGCTAATCTCCTAGTGCAGGATATAGTTAACAACCTGCATGAACCTGATGAATCAGTACAACGTCTGCTACTAGACCTATCTAAGTGGTACGGGCATAAGCACTTCCCACTGGTAGCAGTTCTAATAGCTAACTTAGGTGCTACAGTTGTACCTACTAGGGTGGCCCCACCTGTAGTTAAGAGTGCAAGTGAATTAATTAACTTAATTAAGCCGCTACCTAAGCTAATTAACCCAAGTATATCTATAGGAGACATATGGAAGAGTTAGTATATCGAGTGTTTCTAGATAATGGACTCTCCAGTCTAAATCGAAGAGAGCTCAACGTATCATATCGTACGTTATATCACATGGCGCAACAAGGTTACCTAGTGAAACATGATCTACCTGAATACGCCACCTTAACTGAGATAGGAGAAGAACGAGCATACTTATATGTTGATAGTAACTGACGCGCCTATGTCTCTACTGGTTCACCATGTAGAGATGTGTCGCTATGAAGGTATGTACCCAGGCGTACTAGAGATAAATAAGGTAGAAGAAGGTGGTTACCTTGATCCAGTTGTAAGAATACTACAGGTAAATAGCATACCAGAGGATAACCTCCCTCCTTACCTGACTCTATTCGTCAGTTGTAACAATAGTAAGAAGCACCCTAATTATATAGCTATATCTCCTGAGCTATATAAGGGGCCGCTAGATAGACTACAAGCTATATTCACTAGAGAGGCTAAGGAGGACTTATGGCAGAAGTATAAGTATAACCCAAGAAGGCTCAGTGCTGAGTTATACACTCGCATCATTCAGTATAAGATTAACCCTAAGCCAATAACCCTAGATGAGCCAAATAAGAGCGCCTCCTACGTATCCCTACTAGGCACTATTAAGGGTTCTCAGTACCTAGCCAGTCTATCTAATAGTGAATTATTTCACTTATTAATAGGCACACCTATCTCTTGGTTACATTCAAGTCTAATGAATAATCCAACAGATAAGAACCTCCACATACTTCACTATCTAAGTCATATGCGAGATGACTTCCTAGTAGGTGGAGTTGACTTAAGAACACTAGCCATTGCCTTCAATGAAGGCCTTCGTTTACACAAGGATAATTATGTCTGATCTAACTGTTTCTTACGATTATTTAGCTGAATTAGGAATTGAAATCAAAGAAGTAGCTAATGATGTATTAGCTAATTCTACTGCCAGTAATACCCGATTATACGTTAACTTTAAGCGCATTGAACCCTCTGATGATGAAGATGCCGTACAGAGCCGCCTACTAGCCACTAAGATTACTATGGAGAGTGGTAAGTTCCGTTGGCTTATTCCTGGCTCTACAGATAAGAATGACTATGAACCTATGCCTGATAATGTTAAGGGTGAGATTATTGAGATTCGTGGTGTTGTGTTATCAGCAGAGACTGGTGCATTTCATCGTCACTGGGATCCAAAGGAACCCCCTAAAGGTAAGATGCACAATTGGTGTCATAGTGTTGGCTACACTAAGGATGGTGTAGTAATTAAGGGGTTAGTAGAGAATGACGTTATGCGTATGTACGCATATTCTGAAGACCGTAGTAAAGCAAATACAATTCCTACTGATGCCTTTGCTAACTATGGACTACGTGGCCAGAAGAACATGATGTGCGTAGATTGTATTCGTTCAGGACAGAATATGCGCGTTGTAGATAACCCTGATAAACCAGATGAGTCTAAAACAGTAGTGTGTGAGTTACGAACTCAAATTATCTTCTACGTAACTAGCTGGGTATCTGAGGTTAAAGTACCTGGTGAGAAGAAAGGTAAATATGAAACCACATATGAGGAGTACCATAGCCAGGATGTATTTGATGAACCAGGGGTTATTCTAGTATTTGAATTATCCCGTACAGGACGAGATGGCTTATATGACTATGGTAATAAGAAGGCTATTACGACTGGTTATACTCGTTATGTAGGTGATATGAAGTCTGAGTTCTATAAGGCCAGTAAGAAGCTAAAACCCGGTAGTCGTGAGTATGACCTTGAAGCTCTTAAGTGTCACCCTTACTTTGTAGGAACTGCCATTAACCTAATTAAACCAGAAGGTAAACCTAATTATATGTTTAACTTCCGACGTTTAGAGGCCTACAATGGTAACTTAATTAAGGAAGCACGTCAACTATCTATGAGTCTATTTCCTAATAAAGACCAGATAGTATTAGGTAATGTAGAGGACTTCAATAATACAGAGCGATACACCGAGGTAATTGAAGAAGAGGATTCTAATCCTTACGCTAACTTCGATAGCTAACCTATATGCTGGGGGGTTACCCCCCAATTCACCATATGCTAAGAGACAAACTAAACACATTTATTACAGCTATTCCATGTCATGAACATCACACACGTCTAATTAGATATACACCTGGTGTTGCCTGTCTAATTAGTGAGACAGATGCTACATGGGCAATTAACCTAATTGCTATTAATTATAGAAAGGGTAAGGAGGTATGGACTATTAAGAAGGAAGGAGAGGGGGCCGTTGTATATGGTAAGACCGAACAAGGTGAAACATTAGGAGAATATAGTATTCCATACACAACCTTTTCTCTAGAGTGTTTAACGTTATACCTGATTAACAATGTATTAATGTTAGCTACGGAGTACTGAATGCTGCATTGTGATGGAAACTGGTGTTATGTGACCTCTGACCATAAGGTGAATATAACATGGACACCAGAGGAGGCGGCCTTATATGCAAGGGTATTTCCTATTAACCCAATGGACTACGATACTGAGTATCCATTAGTATATGAAGATAGGATACCAGCTGGCCTAATACATAGAGTAGTGAAGGACTACACACCTACTACCTCAGACATAACTAACATACAACCACTTAGTGATAGATACAGAGAAGACCAACTTAACTTCATTAATACTGCACTAGACAATAAGAGAGGTGTAATAAGAGCCGCTACATCATTTGGTAAGACAGCCTGCGCTGCTGGTTTACTACAGCAATTCAAGGATGACGTATTAAGGTTAATGGTAGTACCAACTGTGGACTTACTTTACCAGAGTAAGACAGAGTTAGAGAGGTGGATACCTAATGTAGAGATAGGTATCATAGGTGATAGTGTCTATAGACCTAAGCTAATTACTGTAGCTACAATACAGACACTATATAAAAGAATACTGACAGGTGACCCAAGTATAAGTGACTATCTAAGTAAATTACAGGTAGTCATTTTTGATGAAGTGCATCGTTATAACAATCCAAGTGGCGCACTTGTAGCAATGAACCTACCTAGTGTTGAGTTTAAACTAGGCATTACCGCTACACCTGATAAAGGTATCCTACAGGAAGCTCTATTTGGTCCCATCCTAAAAGAGTATAACGAGAAACCACTTATAGCTAGTGGTTCAATCATGCAACCCGTATTCGTATATAAGAAGGCCCCACCTGCTAATGTTAACTCAAAGTTATTAAAGCAGGATTTCAGTTACTGGGTGTATAACAAGTTATACGAAACGGTAATAGTAAACAATACAGCACGTAATCAACTGATAGCACGTGACATCAAGGAGGATATTAATGAGGGATATGGACCTATCTTAGTTCTAGTTAAATCAGTAGGTACGAGTAGTAATAAGGAGCGGAACCATGCCACTAACATACAGGATGAACTAAGAAAACTAGGTATAGAATTACCTATAGTGCATGGTAAGAGTAAGAACCGTGCTGATATTTTTGCTCAACTAGAGAATAATACATTACCTGGAGTTATAGCTTCATCTGGTATTCTAACCGCAGGTGTAAGCATTAAGTCACTTGGAGGTCTAGTATTAGCTCTAGGCGGTGCAGGAGATAAGGCATTCATTCAACAAGTAGGAAGGGTCTTACGTGTTAAAGAAGGTAAGAAGAAGCCGCGGGTTAGAGATTACATCGATACACAAGGTTGGTTTGCTAACCATAGTAGTAAGCGCATGGCACTTGCTAGGGAAATATATGGAGATTGTGTGGAATTACAATGAAGCGTCTATTTATCGTACATGGTATTAGTCAGGTAGGTAAGTCAGAAATAAGTCGTTACCTACAGCGGCGCTTCCCAGGTATAGTTGAAATTCATCCTATTGCTAGTTGGAAACGTCTGCACGAGGAGATATATGGATTAGAGGTAGGAAGTCTAGATACAAAGGCAGGTAAGGAGTACATTCCTAAGGGCATGAATTGTTCCATGAACGACTTAATGGTAAGGCTATACTTCATGATGAAGGAAGTAGATCCATACTATTCAAGTCGTTCAATAGATATGGAGGTAAGTAAGACTAATGCACCTGGTATCGTACTACTATCCCTGCGTAATCATGCAGAGGTAGATATTGCGCTTAAGCATTCTAAGAGCATGAATACAATGTATATTCATGTAACTAGAGATGGTGTTGAACCTATATCTAGTGATTTACATCATGATGAAATTCACCAACGATTATCATCTGAGTTGAAGTGCCAAGAGATAGTAAATAACTACCTCACGCTGAGAGAACTACATAAGGAGTTAGATAAACTATGCTACTGAAGACTAAACAAGAAATCTTTAATACTAATACTACAGAGGTATTAGATTACCGCTTACCTAATTCTGACGAATCTATTCGTCTATTAATGGAAGCCATATCGGTTCGTATGTACACTGACCCCTTAACAGCCGTAGTAAGAGAAATCTCATGTAATGCAGTAGATGCTAATAAGGATGCAGGGCGGGGCCACGTTCCTATTCGTATCTACTTACCAAATAAGGTTATTAAGGAAGAAAGAGTACAGCATGAAAGTCAATTGGAAAACCATCTAGTTATTGAAGATGATGGTAATGGTATTTCACCTGAGGGTATGCGTATATTTACAACCATCATGGAGAGTACTAAAAGAGATAGTAATAACCTAATTGGTGGGTATGGCTTAGGTTCTAAGTCTCCATTCTCTATTACTAATATCTTTGATATTATTACTAACCATGAAGGCATACAGTACGCATATACCTGTGCTGTTGATAATGGCTTACCTAAGTGTTTACTACATTATACGCGTAGCACTACTGAGGTCGGTACATCCATTCGTATTCCAATTATAAAGGACGAATACCTATCTCGTCTAAAGAAGATTGTAATTAATACTTGTGCATGGTTTGATGTAGCACCTGTATTTAATTCAAATAGTATGAATGAAACAGTACGGGAAGTACGAGAGTATCTTAACTACGACCTCAATAAACCCTACTACACCATTCCTATTTCAGGCGAACCTAATCAGAAGAATCTAAACTTTAATGGTCTATCAAGTCCACAATTAAGGTACAACGGATACTTAAGCCCAGTATTTGTTATTGGAGGTGTACCCTATTCAATTACTGATGATAAGGTAGCTAAAACCCTAGTAAATGCAATCAATAGTGCCGTCTCTCAACCTTTTCTAAATAAAATTGAGCCATTAAATGATGCCGTACCACAACTTGTAATACCAATTCCAATTGGTGCAATAGACCTATCTGTACAAAGAGAGACTCCAATATGGAATGAAAAGACCATTAACTACTTACGTAATAAAATGGTGGAGGTATTCACTTCCTTAATAAGTGAACGTGATAAGGCAATAGATGAAGCTACATCATTACATAAGGCTTGTATTATTGCTGACACATGGCAGTTTACTAAGGAGTTTTCTTGGAAAGGAATTACTTACAATGCAAGTAAAACGGAGTGTTTATTTGATCCAAGTAAGAATAACAACCCCCTATCAACTTCATACATTACGCGCTCTTATGATCTACCGTCTCACTGCAATTGCAGTATCTCATTAGTTGGTAGTCAAAATGGAGTACCAAACCGTCTATCTCAGAATTTAGCTGTACCGAAGGCACATGAATTAGGTCCTATCTTAACAAGTAAATTTAAGCCTAGTGCCTATACTTACGTACCTGTGTATGAATTAAAACCAATAGTTGTTGTAGTAACTAACGACATATCTTCTGCTCGTACCTTACGTAAGTGTTCTAATGTTCCGCTAACAAAGTGTATTCTTTGGGTAAGGCTAACAGATGAGACACTAAATGAAGAGCAAATGCTCAACGTAATTCAAGATTTATATCCTCAATGGTTTATGCTATTTGACGATGTTATATCTGTAAAGAATAAATCAAATACATCGTCATATGCAGTTGATACTAGCAAGCCAATTCGCTCCTGGTTAAGTAACATTAGCCAATTAACAAGGTATGACCAAGTAATTAAACAGAATTACAAAGAGTTACCAGAGGTAGCTATCTATACTACTCAAAACTCTTTAGGTCTTCGTTGCACATACTATGACCGTGAGAAGGACCTCCCGTTATACTATGCAACCCCACGCCAAGTTAAAGCTATAAATCAGTTTTATCCACAGTGGGTATCCTTTGATGAATGGGCCTATAACCGCATTAAACTAATAGTTGAAAAGTATGGAGGGTTAGATATTGTTACAACGTACGATAAAACCCTAGCAAACTATAAGTTTCAGCAAGCCATCGGAAAATGCCTTAATCTAGTAAATGTTGTTGTAAACAACACAATCATAGAACATCAGAATCCTCATCTAAGACAGTTAATACTAGATGGATTATATTGTGAGGTATTTTACCTCAAGGAATATATTTCTAGTTTCTCTATTAATCCAGAAATTGATAGAGATGAGTTTATTCCTGATCTAACAGATAAAGATGTATTTATTCCTAATCTATTTGGAGATAAATACAATGAGGTGTATAAGGTGTTAGATTGTTGTAAAGCCGGGAAGAACGGGTCAATTGATGAAGAAGATGTAATGTGTGTAATTGATCTAATCAATAAGTACTATGCCAAGTGAGTTAGATAAGAGTTCATCGCCCAGTGGCTTTTCCTAAGAAACTGGGCAGAGAAGGTATTGAGACAATAATTATCGGAGCAAGGAATCTAATGTTTAGTTACGTGCAATTGAGTGATGCTATTTCTGTTTATCAAGAGGGTTATGGGTTAAAGCTAATTCATAAATCTTCTCATCCTCGTTTATTTGAGTTGTTAAATAACAACTTACATAACAAGGACAGTCTAATTGATAACCTAATGGTAGTGGATATAATGGACCCAAAGGACTTATTAAAAGTCTCTACAGGCTACCTATATAAAGGTCAAGAAGTAAGTTGTAACCTTATTGAATTAGCGCACGAGTTACAAGATAGTGGTTACTCCCTCACACCAATCATTAACTTTCTAGATAAATGTCTAGATATTAATGATAACTCCTTACGACTAGATCTTCATGATCTAGTTGCTAGTCGTAAAGTACCTATTACGTTTGACGGTAATGTTATCTTTTACAAACGTAGTAGCTGGCATCATCAAAATGGTATGGTTCAGAAAGATAATGAATGGCACGTATCCTGTGTAGGAGGTGACGTTGTAACAGGTAATGATCTTCAACTAGGCCTACTAGAGTGGACAGTTAATGGCTGTCCAGATCAAGGACCAATTAGTGAAGTCATGGTGCATCCAGTTAATGTTCAATCTGTAACTGAGGCTACAGCTGAACGTGCCGCCATTACCGTTAGTAAGTACACCTACTTAGGTGTATTAGAGACTGGATATGAGGAAAGTACTCGTATCGTAATTATTCACGATAAGGTAAATAGTCTAGGTGATCGTGTTCTAGTACGCTTACCATATGATAGTAGTTCTGTAACTACTTACTTATCTGAAGTAGCTCGCAACTCCTTACCTATTAGTGAACCGTCAGGAGTAAGATTTCAAAATGTACTAGCATCCTGTTAACTTGTCACTAACCCCACCCTAAAAGGGGCGGGGTTTCTACTCATATGAATATACAGACTATCGAGAATACCATTGTTGAGATAGAAGAGATTAAGGAAAGACTCGATTATAACCTTAATCAACTATCCGAGCTACTTTTCTTTGCAGTTAATCCCCAAGTCGTTAGAGCCTCGTTTGAACTCTGTCAAGAATGGAATGATGAAGGAGGATATGACAGTTACTATAACCTTGCAGAAGTAGAATATGCAGAAGGTAATGATAACCTTGATGTTGATTGGTCAATGTTAAGGTTCTATGGTGTAATAGATGATTATATCACAATCAATCGCTAATTCCGCCCTAATGGTAGCACGCTGAATTAATTGATTGTTCACCTATACCTTAACACTCAACTCGTGGTAGTGTTATACACTAACATATTACTATTAGTTTATTATTAGTATTTAATATTAGTAATAAACTAAATATGTTAGTACAGGTTTTTGAAACCTATACGCAGCAAGGGTTTGAGGTGGTGGGGTCCTAATTTAGGACCCCACCAAAACCCCTTCTATATAAGGGTTTCAAGGTTTTAGTTTTAAAACCCTTGCTACGTATAGGTTTGAGATTAGTACATTAAAATCAAATCTATATCAATCTTTTACCTACACAGCGACACTTTAATTATTAAATATAACGACACTGCTTAAACCTAAGAAAGCTGATGATGTTAATTAGTAATTGTAACGCATCACTATTAGTTTGTTGTTGGTATTTAATAATAGTAATAAATTAAATATGTTAGTACAGGTTTTTGAAACCTATACGTAGCAAGGGTTTGAAGTGGTGGGTATGTAAATCCCATACCCACCAAAACTCCCACTATATAAGGGTTTCAAGGTTTTAGTTTTAAAACCCTTGCTACGTATAGGTTTGAGATTAGTACATTAAAATCAAATCTATATTAATCCTTTACCTACACAGCGGCGCTTTAGTTATTAAATATAACGACAATGCTTAAACCTAAGAAAGCTGATGATGTTAATTAGTAATTGTAACGGATTACTATTAGTTTATTATTGGTATTTAATATTAGTAATAAACTAAATATGTTAGTACAGGTTTTTGAAACCTATACGTAGCAAGGGTTTGAGGAAAGGGGTTAGCAAATTGCTAACCCCTTTAAAACTCCCACTATATAAGGGTTTCAAGGTTTCAGTTTTAAAACCCTTGCTACGTATAGGTTTGAGATTAGTACACTAAAATCAAATCTATATCAATCTTTTTGTCATATAAATTAGTGCTTGATTAACAATTATTAGAATTAATAAACATTATTTTATATGATAAAATAAGTGTAATATTAACAGGAGAAACAGATGGCTAATTTACAATTGTTTAACTTTGAGAGTCAAGAGGTTCGTTTTATCGGTGATAAACCCGTAGCTATAGATATAGCTAAAGTATTAGGTTATACGCAACCTGCCGTTGCGGTTAATCGAATTGTCGATAGTGAGTACAAAATTCTATCTGATATTCAAACAGCTGGTGGAATCCAAGCAGTATTAGTTTTAGAAGAAGCAGGTATATATCAGCTTATATTCCGAAGTAAGCTACCTAGTGCTAAAGGATTTCAAAAGTGGGTATTTGAAGAAGTACTTCCTAGTATCAGAAAGACAGGCAGCTATAGCTTTAACCAACCTAAACAGGTAGTTTTTGCTGCTTACTACGAACGGATGGACATCAACCGATGTTCTGTTCCTGATGGTTATTGGTGTGTATTTGATCAGTCTCACTCCATTATGAAATACATTGAACGTGAGCTTAAGTATCCCACGTTAGATTTTGATTTAGTTGATGGTTCAATTGGAAAGCACTACGCTATGTATCGCGAAGGTAAAGAATGGGCTAAAGATGTTAGTACTGGTACAATTGACTTCAAGGATAAGCGGGGCATACAGCCTATTCATGTGTACCACTTAGATGAGGTTAAATACTTTATCCAATGGCTTAAGGAGATATACCAAATACAACATCTACCTAAGTATCTAAATGACAAAGCTATACGTCATAAGCGTGATGACATGAAGAAACTTAATTGTGTTACAGAGGAGACTAAGAAGATGTTAGAAATCTCAAGCTCTATCTATAAACCGCTTCCGCAGTCTAAAACCAAAAAGTCTAATGTTCTTATTAAATAAGAACATTGCATTACTATTAGTTTATTATTAGTATTTAATATTAGTAATAAATTAAATATGTTAGTACAGGTTTTTGAAACCTATACGTAGCAAGGGTTTGAAAAAAGGGGTATGGGATTCCCATACCCCTTTAAAACACTTACTACACAAGGGTTTCAAGGTTTCAGTTTTAAAACCCTTGCTACGTATAGGTTTGAGATTAGTACACTAAAATCAAATTTATATTAATCTTTTACCTACACACCTGTGTTTTAATTATTAAATATAGTAGTATATACTAATAATTAATCTCATGTAAGTTAAGATATAGAGACTAACCCCACAATCAATCGCTAATATGGAACACGATAATAAAGAATACGTAGCTGAGACTATCACTAATAAGGAATACACCTCTAAAGAGTACCTAGCCGAACTAGCTATATTAAAAAATATAGTTTCTGCTAGACTCAATGAGGTAACTAAGTTGTACTTTTTCATGTCAAATCCTAGTGTGAAATCAATCTCATTTATCAGAGAGAATGGTTGCTATCAGGTATCAGACATTGAGTATGTAGGAACTCCTTGTGAGGAGGTAGATACGACCATGTTAACCTTCTATGGTATAACTGATCAAAGTATTAAATTATGCAAGGATTAAGCACAACTGCAATTGGGCATAGACCACTAGGTGAATGTATTGACATATATAGACACCTAGAGTCTGAACTTAAGTTAGAGTATCTAGAACTAGCTGTTGGAACGTGCAACAGCCTAGATATAATTCCAGATATGAAGTTAGTTCTTCATGATAGGTGTCTATTTAGTAATAAGAGGAGGATACCATTTTCATTACTAAGGCATAGTACCTGGAAGGAGTATAAGCAGGTAATAGAAAGTAAGGAGGTTATATTACTATCTATACATCCACCTGAGCGTAAGATGTGTAGTTGGTATGATGTAGTAAGAGCGCGGGCAGAGTTAGAAGACTATATGCAAGTACCAGTAGCGCTAGAGGTAATGCCCGCGCCTCACTACTGGTGTTACAAGGAGGATTCACTACTAGATATACCACTATGTCTGGATATTAGTCATGTCAATATCTGGTGTAGAGGTAACGTAGATAAGGTCAAGCAGGTAATAGAGGTGCTACATAATAATATTCTTGAGGTGCACCTCAGTGACAATAATGGCTATGTAGATAGTCATAACCTAATACCCAATGATGCCTGGTTTATGGATGTAGAGTGGGCGGCCCCCTTCGTCACCTATGAAGCCCTACCAGCGAGATATTACAAATACGAGAGGATGGATAAACAGAATGCTAGATCTAAACAGTAGTCAGTATCACCTATTACTAGGGGCAGCAGGTACAGGTAAGTCATATACCCTACAGCAATTAAGAGAGCAGGAGAAGATGCTAATTACATCTAGCACAGGTATCAGTGCTATTAACAATAATGGATGTACAGTACATAGTGCGCTAGGTTTCTTTGATACAGCCTCATTAATTCATAAGGCATATGTAGCTCCTGATCAAGGTGACTTTAATATTGCTAGTTCATTTGCTGACCTACTACGACGTATAGCAGATAACTATAAGGTATTAGTCATAGATGAAGTGAGTATGCTACCTATGGAGATAATTAATGTAATTATAGATGTAATAACTCGCTGTAAGATTAACCTGAAGTTGCTGCTAGTAGGTGACTTCTGTCAGTTACCTGTAGTCGTATCTGCAAATGATGAGTATAAGGCACATCCATTCTATCAATCTAAGTTTCTCCCCATATTTAAGTTAACCTACTTAAATGAGATAAAGCGGCAAACTAACCTTGAGTTTATTACTGCACTTAATCATGTAAGAATGGGTGAAGCCAAGCTCGCACTTGATTTCTTCAATAGCAACGTTGGGTTCCATAAGTCAATTGATAATGACTATGAGGGTACAACCATCATGGCTACTAATAAGGCAGTAGATGAGTATAACCAGCGTAACCTACAGCGCCTATCAGGTGAGAGTAAGGTATATCGTAAGAAGGTAAGAGGGAAGGCCAGTCCAGATTGGAAATCTATTCCAAGTGAAATTGAGTTAAAGGAAGGAGCGCGGGTTGTCCTACTATCTAACAATATACCTGAATATGCAAATGGTGATCTAGGTACAGTCATTGCAGTATATCAGTCATGTATCCACGTGCGTATCCATCGTACAGATAAGACTCACATTATCACCTTTGTAAACAGAGAGAATAAGGGGCCACTTGACCTAGTTCCAGTAGGTTGGTGTAGTTACTTACCTGTACGTCTAGCATATGCTCTAACTGTCCATCGTACACAAGGTATGACACTCGACCATGTACAAGCGCAACTAGGTAGTAACTTCCTAAGTCACCTAAGCGGCGGGTTATACACCATACTGAGTCGTATTCGAGACTATAATAATCTACGTCTAGTTGGTAGTAAGGACTACTTCATTCGTAGCTGCTACCTAGATGTTGAAACACGCAGCTTCATGCAACGACTATGCCTAACCAGCGATTAGAGAGACTATATGAGTGTATTAATATAACTGATGTACTGCCTCTGCACTTAGGTACTAATGATTGTCCTATGTGCGGGGGCCGAGGTAAGTTATCAGTTAGAGAACACTATCTACGTTGTTGGCGTAGCTCATGTGAGTGGAATAATGGACGTAGCCTCATTAATGCAGTTATGGATGTTAGACACCAGGACTACATGACTGCACTAATGGAGTTAGAGGAGCAGGCCGGCCTCAATTGGCAATCAATAGCTAATGCCCGCTCAGATATACTAAGTAACCTACTACTGGTATATAAGCACTGCCTAATGGAAAACAATGAGGCCATTAGATACCTAACAGGGCGAGGCTTCTCTACCTATGATATAGAGCGAAGTGAGGTAGGTTATGCACCTGCTAGTGGGGTTACTAGGTTATATAACCTCAATACTAATGATCTTAGTAAGGAGGGTCTAGTTAATAATGGTAAGGAGTTCTTCTATAACCGTATTATCTTCCCCATATATAACCAGCATAGACATCTAGTCCACCTAATAGGTCGGCATCTAGGTCAGGTAGATGAGCATACCATACGCTATAAGGATACAACCGGCGGGCCTTACTCCAGTAAACACTACCTAGCCTTCGAGCATTACCTCAAGGAGTATATTAAACGTCCAGGTAAGGAGCTATACGTATGTGAAGGGTATCCTGATGCTTGGAGTCTAGTAGCACGTGGAGTGCCAGCCGTAGGTCTATTAGGCCTCGAACGTCTTACACTCCACGCACGTAAATTAGAGAACTTCAAGTCCATTACCTTTCTATTTGATAGTGATAGATATGAGGCTACTCACCCCACCTATCCACTGGCCTATAAGAGTTGGCTAAGAATACTACCTCAGCTAGTAGATCTACAATGCACCTTACCTACAACTACCTTCTATAAGTGGTTAGTACCCACAGGTAAAGATGTAAACGAATGGATATGCACTGGTGTATCTAATCCACTTAAGGATATAAGAGAGCAGCGTATTGAGTTCACTACATCACTACTAGAGGAATGGGGCAGTGATATAAACCAGCATATTAACCTAATTAAGTTAATGATAGCTAAGGATATACCACTTACCAAATTAACACCATACATCAACCCAAGTTATAGTGCTGTTGAGTATGCAGCTAAATTATTCAGACTGTGATTAGTTACTTCTGCTCCTATCTACCTAACGTCCTTATCTACCCATTCATTAGTGGGTATCTTCGCATTAATGATATAGATAAGGTCAGTGCTGTTAATCTAAATCAAGATGTAATTGACCTATTACATGACTTAGGCAGTGCAATTCAGTTTAAGTATATAGTTAATGACTGGGGTGAGGTATGGAAGAAGGGTACATCATGGCATCAGAGTAAGTTAGTAAGTGGATGGACTACTGAGCCCTCCCTGTTATGTCAGCGGCTCACTATGGAGGTACATGATACCTTCATCAGTAGTTATGATAACCACTACCCAATGCTGAACATAAAGCAACACTATGGGTTACCAACTGAGGAGCACCTAGAGGCCCTAACTCACCTGCAGAACCTACCTCACTTCTATCATCCTATCCTAGTAAGTAGGGCTATGCTGCAATATACTAGCGAGCCACCTACATGGTTAAGTGATTTAATGTCCTGCGAGTATAACCGTAAACTAATACTAAGAAACCACCATGCCAATAACTGCATTTCAGGAACTAATTAACTGGGTATGTAATAATCATCCTGAACTTACCCTTACTCAGGTAATAATGGTAGCTGATATTGCTATATGCGAGAAAGCTATTAATGACCTTGAAGCAGCTAAGAGTAATATGGATAATATTATCAACTGCTTCAAGGAAATTAACTCCTTATTAGTGGAACATCTTGATAAGAATAATCGTGCTTTTGATAGTAAGCAATATCACCTAGTTAAACCAGAACACATTGGCAACTTATGTAAGATGCGCCTTGCATTATATAAGGATCATAATTACCTAGACACCTACAATATCTACCAGGCCGTCCATGAAAAAGACAATCTCTATTGATATTGAATGTGGTGAGACAACCTGCGCTAGTGAGCCAGGTCAATTCTGCCATTTGCTAAGACTAACCCTGAATGGACGTGGTATATGCTATCTATATGGTGAAGTAGAGGACAAAGATGGGTGGTTAATGAGACATCCCAGGTGTCTAGAGGTCACCACCTAAGTACGGCGCGCTATCTTCCCAGCACGTTTAGCTGCAGCAGTATTAGGTACAAACTGCTTTTTAGAAGCTAGTTTCTTTCTATTAGTTGCTGCACGCTGTGCTGGTGTTAGCTTCTTCCAAGCTGCATCAGGTAAGAAGCGAGCAGGCTTACCCGTCTTCCTCACCTTAGCAGCTACAGAAGGTGAGGAATAACGCCACTTCTCCTTCATCCACTTCTTCAAGGCCTTCTGTTGTTTCTTCACCTGTAACCTCCACCTGCATCTTTATATGCCTTAGCTAGGCGCATAGCCTTAATAGCACTCCACTGACCAGGCTTCGCCCCCACACCTGAGTTGAGTATCTTCTTGTAGAGAGACTTCCGCATACCAGGATGGGTATAATTACCAGCTGCGTTCACCCCTACTTTTTTCTCGCCATGCTATACTTCTTAGGTTTAGCTACCATAGATACTCCATATTTTTTATCAACTAAGCGTGCCTTTGCTACTGCCGCTGGTGCATACTGTGCAGCACGGCGAAGTACCTTAGCACGTTCTGCTGCTGATAGGTTACCATGCCCTCTCAGCTTCACAGCAGATATAGCAGAACGCTTATCAAAGATAGGATAGCGATCACCTATAGTACCATGCTTTGCTCTAGCCTCAGCAGTGACATTTCCTTTCTTAGTGCGTAAGGAACAGTTCCATATCCTAAGAGCCTTATTAATGCGAGAATTAGGATCACGTGCAGTCTTAGCACTGGTGAGTTTCTTCTTCATACCTTTCATACGGGCACAGAAGCTATCACGTCGTTTACCACCCTGGGGCTGCGGAGCTTTCAGGTTGCTACCAGTAGCACGATTATATGCTCTACGACCAGCAGCATTAAGTCCTCCCTTTGGGTTCTTATGCTTTGCCTTTAGATTAAATCTTTTTTTTGTCGCCATAACAGATAGGAAATTTATGTTCAATAATTGACCAAGCTTCTTGCAAACACTCCTCCTCAGATAGATTAGGATAGTATTCACGAACAGTATTGATAAGGAAGGTACAGATGGTTTCAATAGTTGGCATTGATCCAGGCCTCAAGGGGGGATTATGTTTAATTAAGGATAGAGATGTTGTTAATCTATCACCTATGCCACTATGGGGAGGTGAAGTAGATTACGAAGGTGTAAGAGATTACCTAGAGAAGGCGCGGCCTAATAGAGTTATCATTGAACGTCAGATAGTAATAACAGGTCAGAACCTTGCCGCTAGTGCTAAGACAATGTACTCATTCGGTGTCCTAATAGGTATATTAATATCTCTCCGCATACCATATGAAATTGTAGAGGCTAAGACATGGCAAGGCATATATAAGGATGTACCTTGTGCTGATACTAGCGCCTGGAAGTATAGTAAGGAAACTAAGCAACGTTCGGTAGGTTTAGCTATGTATCTTTATCCAGATGTATCGTTAATTCCTACTGCTGCAAGTTATAAACCAAGTGATGGAATGGCCGAAGCTCTACTATTAGCACACTACGGTATGATAGAATAGAAGTGCAACTAAATTGTACTTCAATGAATATTCTAACTACTACTGCTGTCTTAGATAAACCTGATTATTATAGTGTATCTGCCCTCAAGACATATAAACGTTGTGGCCTTGAATACTATCATAAATACATAGATAAGATTAATAAGTTTAAGATGAGTACATCTACCTTATTAGGTAACTTATTACACGATGCACTTGAGTTATACTATTCACCTGATGGTACTGGATTAGAAACACTTAAGTTATGTTTATATAAGACAGCAGAAGATACATTTAGAAGTACGGGGGTTATACCAATTAATACTGCGTATAACCTAGTTGATGAATTATTAAATGAATTATACAGTCTAGCTAATGATGTATGTAACCTACATAAACGAGCAGATATTAATTATAAAGGTAAGGATGCTATAAGAAAGAAGGATGGCGGCGTTAGTACTAGCTATCAATCAACCACTGCATGGAAGTCTGCTGAGAAGGGGATAGATGGAGATAACCGCCGGGCTCGCATTAACTACTTAATTCAATATTCAATTAATCCTAACCTTGATGACGTTGATGTAATTAGTGCCTATAGTGAAGCAGTGTATATAGCTGACTCATTTGTAAATATTAATAACATTAAGAAGGTAAGACACGTAGAGTTACCATTTAGTCAATACGATCCATATACAGGTGTAGTTAATAACTTAGTTAACATACCTAATGGAGATAAACTAATACATGGCTTCATTGATCTTGTAGCTGAAGTTAGTGATGGACTAGCTATCATAGATTATAAGTCTAGTAAGACAGCATATACTGAAGAACAAGTGCGATATAACGTACAGCTATACACTTACGTATATGCTTATAAGTGTCTAACTGGAGAGGATGTTAAATACATCGGTATATATAACATTAGGGCAGGTAATCTAGTACTTGTACCCATAGACACTAAGTTAATGAATAGCACCTTGAATAACTTCTTTAAGATACACGATGCCATTAAAGCAAATATATTTATAGGACATACACCAGAGGATAGTTACTCACCTTGTTTAAACTGCTTTGGTAAGGCCTGCGCGTATATTGATATATGCCATCCAAGTAATGAAAGTGATCTATTAGAGTTATACAGGTTGACATCTTAGGATTCAAATTATATATTAGAGGTGTAAAGCCTACATATAACCTATGCCACGCCCTAATAGATTTATTGATGAAGCCAAGCAATACTTACGCAAGAAGTTTATGATGAGGGAGGACTTTAAGAGTGAGTGTTACCAAGCGACCTTTCCATACGAGATGGTTAAGGAGGCCCTCTATCTAATTAAACGAGTTGACCCCAGTGTGTATTCAGATTCCTGGTACTTCTGGGGTACTACACGTAGTCGTAATTCAATTGCAGATGGGTTACTTAAGGACTCATCCACTGTTAAGCGTAGGTTCGATACCTTCATTATTTACTTACTTAATATATTAGTGCATCCTGACCTTATTCCTATCGTACCACTAATCGATCTTCGAGCTCAGATGGATGAAGAGATAACTAAGGGCGGCGGCCTACCTCAGTTTAATGAGGATGGTTCAGTATATACAGCTGCAGATTACTTCTTAAGTAAGGGTATAACTATACCTAGAATTAACGCTCCACATATCAGTACAGTTAAGGGTAAGTTTGACACCTTCATTGTCCACATTCTCAACATACTGTGTAGTCCTGATCTCATTCCAGCTATTCCACTAATTGACATTCAAGTTTCAGACAAACTAGGAGAAAAGGTTGAACTATAATAATCTACTACATCTAGTAAGTGAGTGGAGATCAGACTTCAGTGATGCACTTCATGAAGCTGAACTATATGGTCTAGAACCATATGCAGATCTACTAGAACGGTTTCTATTAATTGAGAAGATGCTCAATGACCCAGTTATATCTAAACCATTAGATAACTTCAGCCTTGAGAAAATACATACTATAGATAAGTTTGGTATGTCTCGATTAGTTATTCAGTTAATAGAAAACGGATTAGAGTATAAGGAAATTGCTAAGGTTCTGGGTGAGCAAGGTTGTATTGTTACTACTGCTGAGATACGTAGTTGGCATAAGCAATACTCATCATTGCCAATCACTGAGCGTAGTGGCTTTGAACACAACAGCATATTTGATACTCAGGCAAGGATGCAGGAACTACTAGAAGAACTAATTCTTGGTATGAAGCTAATAGAGCAGCGAGATGATGAGGACTTCTATCGTGCTAAGACAATTAAGGAAAGAGAGAAACTAGAGTACATAAAGGAGCGGCGGCAGTTAATTATAGCAGCACAGAACCTACTAGAGTCACTTCACCTCCAGCGTGAGTTCGAGGACAGAATGAAGATTGTAATTGAGGAGGTTAATAAGTTAGAACCCATGACCGCTACGAAAATATGGCGAAGAATTAGCTCAATGAAGAATATAGTAGGGAGTTTACGGCCGTGAGAATGCGTTGGAATATGGCAAGTGGTAACTACCAGAATAGCTATCTAGAGGTAGATGAAGGTAGTGGTTGGAAGCACTACCAATCTAGTAGGTGTTATCGACCTGATGTATTGAAGGGAGCCAGCAAGGGATATGCCACTATGCAGTGCTGTCTGAAGCATGGTTATGTATTTGCACCAACTAAGAGAGAGGTTGAAGTAGAGGTGGCCAGTGACCTGATAATTGATAAGGATAACCTAGATGGCATACTAGGTTACTAGGCTATAGCCGCGTTGTGCTAGTTCCTTAACACTAACCTTATCATGTAGGAGGGTGGCCCACATAGCATTATCAGTATCAGGAGCAGTTGTAAGCACAGCTGCTTCTTTAGTTGCACTTGACTTAGTAACCTTACTTATGAGAGTTAGTGAACCAAGTTGACGTGCATTATTAACTACTTGTTCGTGTAGTGCTGGATTAAACTGCTGCTTAGGTACAATAGCTACCTTTTGTGCCTCCATAGGTCTAGGTACTCTCGCTACCTGACTAACTGCACGAGCTAGGGCGGCGGTATCAGGTAATGCTAATACTACTACCTGCTCCTGATTACGTATAGCCTTAATGTTACTTATATACTTACCAGTTATCTTATCATAAGCAAAGGTCTTATACTTACTCCAATCATTAGAACCACGTACGGCCTTAAGCCAGTTACTAAGTCCAAATACATCTGAGTTGAAGTCGCGGCTTCTTCTCTTTATCTCTCTGGTAGTTAGGGCATCTAGATTATCAATAACACGCTTAGGTTCTCTTCCAGTTCCACCTCCATCTACTAATGGACTAATTAATATAGATGCAGTTGAGGAACCAGATGGATCATTAGATGCCTCATACCACATCTCAGCATTAGCCTGGAATGAACGATTAGGTAGAGCTAACTGAAACCCATCTGGACCTGTCTTATATCGCTGTAGTAGTCTATCCATAGGTGTTACTAGGAAGTCACCTACACCAACCATCTTAGATACATAATCAAGGTAAGAGCCACTTAACCGCGCTATACCCTGATGAGCATCTGGATGTATAGTAGTAAGACCAATAGCAGTAGCACCTGCAACTGCCCCTCTACCTAGAACACCCCATGTGACCATCTTACCAAACCAAGCCTTAACGCCGCCTAGTAGGGTGGCCCCCATTAGTAGTCCACCCATTAGACCAGTTAGAAACCCCTTCACCTCATTATTACCGAAGCTAAGTAGTCCAGGTATAACATCACCTAATACGTTACCTATACCTTTATCTACAGTAGAGAAGAACTGATCACTCTTATCAAGGAAATTCTTAACACCTGGGTTATCCATTGCACCCTGCAGTGCCTTAATACTAAATACTGCACCTGCAACAGCTAATGCAGCTAGGCCTATTAGTGCACCTATCTTACCGCCCTTAGTTCCTGCCTTAGAAGCAAGTGACATCGCACCTGAACCTAACTTAGAAATAGTATGTGATACACCCCATCCAACTGCTACACCAGTTGCAGATTGTCTAGTAACCATACCAGCATACTCCTCTAGCATCTCACGTTCAGCTTCAGAATATAGATCATTACGCTGGGCGGCCCCTAGTCTTACATATGCCCCACCTATATCTATAGACTCAACTACAGTCATAGCTGAACCAGCAACATTCCATATAGTACCTAGTGTATTCCAACGTGTAGCTCTAACATTACTGAAGAATGAGTAGGTAGATACCTCCTTACTTAGAGCAGGTAACTGTATCTTACCTTCATTCCAACGTACTATATTTCTCCATCTGGCCTTTTCAGTTCTATTAATATCTACAATACCACCTTGTGATTTAACCCAGTTCATTAGGGTAGTATCACGTTGGTTAATCATAGCTGGATCTGCATTAACTATATCAAGTATAAGGGCCTTCTCCTTCACTTGTTGAAATATAGGAGTTAATTCATTTAATACTGACCCTGCAATTAATCTTATTTGTTCTGGCCTACCTAAGTTAGCAAAGCGGCGAGCTATACGATCTCCCTTAATCTCACCTACAATTTCTCGTTCTAACGTACTCTCAATAACCTCTGCTACCTTCTTTCTATAGGATTGTTCAATATTAGTAAGTATATCTTCATCTAATCCTATAGCATGGTATGCAGGCTTAGAATAATTATCAGATATAATTGTTTGTCTTAATTTACTAAATAATCCATCTAGCATGGTATCAACTTCTAGATTCATACCAGCTTTTACATCTCTCACAAGCGCATTACGATCATAGTAGTCATCTATGTTCATTAATGGATTATCATATATGTTACTAATTAACTTAGACATATGATCCTTAGCTGTCATTTTAAAATCAACATTAAGGAAGTTACTTAATGCCTGAGCAAAGTTATTTGACGAGGCTAAGTCTAAACCATCAGGTCTAATAGAATAAGTAAAGCGCCCACGTTTAATTTCATAGGTAGGTGCATTTGTACCTACATTTGCAATATAGAAGTCAGGTCTAGAGCTATCATCCCAGAAGTGACGTAGTGTAGTTACAACCTTATCTATAGATGAACCAGAGGCCCTACCTGTATATGCCGATATAGCATTAAAGGTGTATAACCCTCCTACCATCATTGCAGTAACTATACCAAGCATAATAGCTTGATTAGAACTACCTATAATTGGTATCTTAGACATTAAATGATACATAGTCTGATACATATCTGATAGGGGATTAGCTAACTTAGGAGGGGCAAGAGACCCTCTTGTAGCATCAACCCAATCACCTGTTTCTTCTGTACCTACGTAACCTCTAGCCTTACTATTAACTATACGAATAGTATTATCAATTTTTATGCCATTAAGAGGGTTACTTAAGTAAGATGATAGAGATGAGAAGTTACCATTCTCTATTAATGTACGATCTGTTCTAGAGAGATTAGGAAATAATAGAGCTAAGGGAGATGCACCACCATCCTTTAATCCTATATTCTGAGGATTACTCAGGTCAGTATTCTCCATTATTAGTGACTCTAGGGATCTATAGGAAAATCGTCGTATATCCTTTAATCTTTCAGATAGAGCTATATTCATTAATGAATCTGAACGATAGAGAGCCAATGCCTCCTTAGAGACAGGAGTAGATATACGTCTTCTGTTTCTATCAGACAATGGTTCTAACTGATTAGCTAGACTTACTATAGATAATGCTAGGAAGCGGCGTTGATCATCAGTTATATTACGATATGTGGCATCATTAATACGTCCTTGTCTATTAACTCTTGACCATGCGGCGGCTATTCTACCTCTACCTGCTAATCTATATAAGAATGAAGAATTAGTTGAGTATATAGCAGCATTAAAATCCTGGTTAGCACTTTGAAACTGAACATAACCTGAGAATCTAGTACCCATTTCCCCCTCTCTGATACTTGTACCAAATATAAGAACAGATAAAAATGGGTTAGTAGCATTGAATACCATAGCATTAGATAAGTCACCTATAGCACGGGTTATGGAATTAACTTGCTGATCCATAGGAGCTATAAGTCTAACGCCGCGTCGTCGCTTTATAGTGCCATCCATCTGAACTAACATAGGTTCAATAGAGTTAGTAGCTACATTAACGTCCTTACCAGTTAATAAACGGAAGGTATCAGATATGAACTGAAATGGAGTACCATCTATAGCTCCATAGAATCTATCAACTGCAGCGTTATCATCACCTGCACCAAATAACCAACCTGCTCCTATCATTACAGCTGAAGCAGCAGCAGCTACAACACCATAACTCATAGCTGCTCTGAATAATCGACGACCAGCCGGGCCCTCAAGTCTAGCATTACGCCAACGTAGATAATCCCTATTATCTAGCAGGTGCACCGCCGATAGACCTGTCTTATTTAACCTTACCTTACCATCTGCATAGTCAAATATATTACTTACATCATTACTACGTAAGTTAAACTCATTTATAGCTTCATTGAAGGCCTTTAGATTACTCTCATCTGCTAGATTATCTCTTAGTAACTGGAAGCTATGATATTGAGAGCGGTTATTAAGATACTCACGTGTGTAATTAGATAGAGATTTAAAGTCAGATCTTATATCACCCTCTAGTTGAGCCTCTCTTATCTTCTGTAGAAACCTCAGTGGATTATGCTCGCTCATATTAAGACCGCGCTGCTTAATCCTGCGATACTTCTCTACAGTGCTAATAGGGTCTAATCCCATATCACCTAGTGCAACGGCCGCCCCACCTACAGCTAGAGTATATAATCCAATCGTCCCTAGCCTCTGTAATGGATCAGCGTCTATACCTTCACTTATACCCCAACCAGTAGTAGTCATAGCTAAGGCGCTTATACTTGCTATTAAGAATGGATAACGTGGTAATCTTATACGACTAAAGGCCCCCTTTGCTATAGATAATTCCTTAGTAGAGAAACTCTTTATAATACGACCACCTATTCTATCTACACTCTCTTTCCATGCAGGAGGTAATAAGCTAGTGTATAGGACAGCCCCTGCTATACCCCCTCCAAGTGCTAAGACTATATCAATAGGAGTATAACTAAACTGTTCCGTAGGATCAAATAGATACTTAATCTGATTAGTAAAGATTCCAGCTAACGCTATACCCGCACCCCCTAGTAGAACCTCTGCAAAGTCCATTTTAGATCTCCTAGCTCGCACTATTCTAGTCGTGGCCCTAAGTACAGATAGATGAGTATCATAAAATGTAGCTTTAAATATACGAGCACCAGCCACTGGTATAGAACCTAAGTTACCACCTATGGTGTCAATTGTACGTGCTATAGTAACAAGCTCATTAGTAACTGATTTAGCACCTGAGTCAATATATGAACTATCTCTCTTAATTAAACGCATAGCATAGGGAGCTAGGTTCATAAAACCAGCTATAGTTCCAAATGCAAGAATAGACGCGTTACCTATATCTCCTAGAGCTCTAAGAGAATTAATAATATTATTATTTTCCTGATTATAGACAATAGTATTTCTATCTAGGTCATATGAAATAGGTAACCCAAGTGATATAGAGAAGCCAAGTACAGGCGCGGCCTGTATCCCTGCAGAGTAACTAACTACTCCCTTCTGACTAGCAGTCTTCTTCTGAATAGTCTCTGCTGCAAAGAACTGTAACCAGTTAAGAGGTGCTTGAGAAGCATATACCTTAACTGAACCAGAGGTATTAATATTACGGTAGATAGACATAGGTGATACTAATTGTCCTGCACTGAAGGCCGCCCATACCTCTAATGATCTATCTGTTACATCCTCTGGTAGCTGACCAGTTTGTACTCTCTCTAATACACTCTGACGATATTGTTCTAGGGATGCTACAAACCCATAGTTTTCATTTAATACGTGCCCCTCTGTACCAGTTAACCTATTAAGAGCGTTAAATACTGTATTACCTACAGTAGTTATTAACCGTGGTAAACCTAATAAGGCAAACGTAACAGCTGATGCTGCAAATAACTGTTTACCTCTGACCCTAAGCACACCTCTATTCATAAGGTTAGCTGCTTCAGGAGTTAGAGATGCCATCTTACCCGCAGCTATCATATTAGTATCTACTCTATATCGTTCATAAGTAAGAGAACCAAATAGATGTGAAGCAGCATACCCCGCTGCAAATGAAAATGCTACGTAACCTGCAGTGGCTAGACTACCTTCTAACAGTACATTACGTGTATTAAATCGAGGATCATCTACGTCATCTCTCAGCTGCATTCCAATAGTACGAATAAGGCTGGGGCCACTAGCATCTAGTATGCTAGTAAGTCCTGCATGAACATTAAGTGCTACCAAAAATGTAGTTGCAATTGAACTCTTACTACGATGAAACCAATTACTAAGAAATCTAGAATTACGTGCAGCTAGTTGATTAAATAGATTAGCTTGCGATGCTGTATATTCTGTCGCACGTTGCACCGCCTCTCTATAACCAGTTGTACCCTCAATTGCTTCATTATACACAACTAACTGATTAATAAAGCGACGTGTTAGGTCCTGCTTCCTAGCCATCTCCTCTGCATTACCAGATATATTACCTATCATCCGACTACCACCATCAGATGGATCCCAGAATAGTAAGCCCTCCGCTAACATCTGATTCTCTAATTTCTTAAGGCGTAGGCGTTCACCTGCTATGTTAACTTCACTATCACCTAGTATGAATGATAGGTTATTACCCGTGCGTATTCTTGTCCATGTAGCACGAGTTGCAGCACTAATTATATTACCTGCTCTCTGTACTAAACCTGACATACCACCTACAGTTACTTCTGATGCAGCAGATAAGCTCACTGCATTACGACTACTAGCTCCTACTACCTGATTAAATGTATTAACAATATCAGTAAATGAGAATACTTCAGCTACTGATATAAAGTCACGTGCCCTAGCATTACCATTACCCCAACCCCAACGAAAGATATTAATAGGCACATATGAACCTACTTCATCAACTAACTTAGCTATTTCCTTCTGTCTATTAAAACCTACATTAGTTGGTATTAGCCGTTTTAATACTCCTTCCTCTCTTACCTCCATTAAGCCAATAGGAGAGCGAATAGTTCTAGATAAACTATCTATTGAATCTCTATATTTAATTGATAGCTCCGATGATGGTTCATATGGATCTACTACTCCATGTAAGAACGGCTGCGTTACCTTATCAAAGAATATACCTCCTCTTTCTCTATACAGGAGGTTATTGATGAAAGGTAAGCTAAAGTGCTCTTCATAGTAACCCTGTAAGAAGCTAGTTGAAATATTATGTTTCTGCTTCCATGTAGTTATATAGTTATCTAAATTATCTGGGTCGCCGTATCCTAGTGATAATACTGAAGATGCTAATCTAGTTCTCTTATCAGTAGCACTTAGAGCATTATTCAGTTGTTCTTCTAAACCTAATCGTGTTAGTTCAGAAGTAATAAAGGAAGCTGGTATCCCTATAGAGAAGTAAGTGGTTAATGCAATACCAGTAGTAATAGCAAATGAGGTTATATTACTAAGTGCTGATTCATACATACCTGGTTTAGGTTCTTGATTTATAGGTTTTACCCTATATGGATCATGTTCCAGAAAACCACCATAATAAGTTAACGTACGATCTAATAATGCACCTATTAATCCAGTTGCAGATGGCAGCGCCCCTAGTTCACTCTTATATATTCTACCCATGCCATGTGACATGAAGTACTCATTAATAATAGACCCCCAACCTGGAGTCATTAATGCTACATCATAATCTTTAACTTGACCTGGTACTGATGTAGCTCCTTGATTATTCATTAGATAATTATAGGTAGCTATACCAGGTCTATTTACATAGCTACTAAATGACGTAGATGGGTTCCACTCACGTGCAGTATTATCTCTTGCTATAGAATGGAAGTAACTAGGGCCTAGATTACTAGGTAGCTGAGTAACTACATCACCAGTTGTAGATGCTATAAGATTTGTATTTGTATATCCCTTATAAGCAAGTAGCGCGGCTTCTGGATTAAAGTTATAATCATTAGCTATTGCTGACTTAAGGAAATCAAGAAACTCTGCATCATCCTTACTGGTTAGACGTATCATTGACTCCTCATGTGAACCAGGAGTAAACCGTCTAGTACCAAAGTAAGCTACGTCAGTTCCCTTATCATCTATATCTTCTAAATAAAATATGTTGTAGTGAGGGTTTTTACCCTTCGCAGTACCAATGATACTACCAGCTTGTTGAAGCTGTTCATCTAGTTTGGTCTTACTAAGGTCACTCTCAGAAGCAGCTAATATATTTACCTTACCTTCACCAGATCTTTCAATTAGCTTATTAATAATTAATTGCTGTTTACTAGCATTAGCTACATCTATATCACTAAAGCCAGGTTTCTCATTAGGTGCGTTTATACCTGCACTTACTATTGCCACATTACCTTGCGCCTTAAGAAGATCGGTGTATAGACTATCAAATATAGCATTACCTGTCTTTAAGTACTCACCTGAGAAACCAACTACTAACTCGTTTCTAGTAAGAGCCTCTTGATGCTGCCTAACCTCCTTATATAATGTAGGGTTAGAACTCTCATAGTATATATCAACAAACTCTGTATTGTTACTAGAAGGTAAACTATAATCTAATAGACCCTCTCTAGTAGTACCAAACATACTACTATCAATTCTAGCTATACCCTGCCCATCTCTAGTACCAGATATTAATTTAGAGTGAAGTAATCTTATATTATCAGGACTCTTCTCAACCATATAGGGAGATACGTTTAAACCTGACTCTCTAAGAATATTATATTTATCTTTATTAATGGTATAGTCAGTTAAGACTGGAACATTATATTGTTCTAGAACATCAGCCTCACCATATATACTGCTCTCTACCTGAGTAGCATCAAATGAAAACTGAGTGACAAGAGGATTATCTAGGTTAGATACAGTCTTCTCTAGTGACTCTAAACTATAGAATCCAAATGAACGTCCGCGCCCTTCTGTAGCTCTAGGCGCGGCTCTATCTTGACTTAATTGCTCTAGTAGGGTAAGCACAGTTGTATAGGTAGGGTAGGCTGATTATACTCAATACTTACCTCACTTATCTCTTCATTAACTAGGATACGGTGACGATATGACTTATTAGGTGTAGCCATAGCATTATCTACAAAGGTATATTGTATATCAACTTGATCAGCAGTTACCTTATCTATATCAAATACAGTAGGATGAGCTTTTAAGTCAACTACACCTTCTACAACAGGTAAGGTGATACTACTTACCTGTGGAAAGATTGGAAGTACTACCCAATAATATGTAGTTATAAGTTCATCATCTGCCTTTCTAGACGTACGTTTACCTGGTAGATTAATTGCTTCTTTCCACCTATATAAGTCAACTTTATACGCATTATCTAAACGCAAGGTAGGGTGGTTATTATACGTATCCCAAATAGGAAAGTCTGCTCCTACCTTAGATGGCTCTACCCATAAGCGTAGGTGTCCATTTTGTAAATATAACCTATCAGATAGAGCAGGTATAGTATTAGTCGTTTTAGGTGGTAATACTCTAATATAATACTTCCAGCTATCTGTAGCATTAGTAGCTAACTTAAAATTATAATATAGAGAAATCATTATACATCCGTTACTAAAGGTGGACGATTTCTAAAAGGATGATTGCTAGGTAAGAGACCTTGCAAATTCCACTGGTGCATTATGTAGCCTTCGGCCTTTTGTAAATTAGAAGTTGATAGACTGCTAGAAAAAACAAGAGTTTCTCGTATATCAATAGCACTCATATACTCAACCAAACTGTTCATTATAGAGCCAACTATAAAGCCATTAACTGTAGCACTGTGAGATATGTTTCTGCTAACATATATTCCGTCTCTTCCTAAAAAAGTATTAGGAGATGTAGAAGCATTTCTCATTCCCCATAAATGAAAATTTCCCCCAGTATCAACAGAATAAGGAGAATCAAGCCTCTCTCCCCACTGACTGTAGCTCATAGTCGGCTGCCCCGAAGCTCGGAAAAGTGCCCTAACTGACCCGCTTACCCCACCACTACTGCCTAAAGAAACAGGAATCTCAGCGCCTACTACTGCTCTAAACCTAAAAAGTGACAAAGTAGTTGTATTAATAAGCCCATTTGTTCCAGTTGTTTCGTTAACCAATATATCATCTGTACCATCTAATCTTATTAGAGGCAAACCATCTGTATGAGCAGAAACCCAAAGAGGTCTATTTGCTGCAGCAGGTGCTGAAATATGACGATTAAACCCACTTTTATCTTGCCATTGCTGCACGTTTGAACCATTTAAAATTACGCTATTGGTATCTTTTGCTGTAAACCACATAGCTAAAGAGCTAATATCAGTAGGTACTAAAAGACGAGGCGATGAATTAATCATAATGAGCTTGCTCATTGCTTAAATCCTAAAGTAAGATTAATTACATTCTTCTCCAATAATTCTTTAACTAAAGCATCATTAGCAAATTGACTGGATACAGCAAGTTTAATTTCTTCTTCTGAAGGAGGAATTAATTTTCCTTCAGGAGATAGTTGTAGTACAATATTAGGATCCTCTCCTATTACAGATTCTCTCATTGCTAATTCAATAACTTGATATAGAATAACTTGATTAAATCTAAATAGATCAGCTAATTTACTTTTAGCTGCAATTAAAAAGACCTCTTCTATGTTAGTTAGTTTAGGTTGAATATTCAATAAAAAGTAATTAGAATTATTACTTGCCTCAATTAAACTCTGAGCAGCACTCTGCAGCGCTAACATATATAGTTCCTTAACTGTAGGTGTATCCTCACCAGTTACAAACTTTCTAATCGATTCTAAACTATTAGTCATAAGGCCTCTGAAAAATCTAAACGAAAGGATAAATTTACGGTATCAGTAATAGAGTTAAATACAATTCTAATTCTATTACCTATAGGAATAACGTTATTAGCAGATGCAACTTGATCAGATAGAACATTACTCGTACATGATAAACCAACTAAACCTGTTATATTAGTATAACTAGATAGACCATGCTGAATTGTAATATTAGCACTTCCTGTAGAAAGTGTATTTATTAATCCAGATAATCTAATGATAGTGGTTACTCTTCCTACAGGAGGTAAGGTAAAAGTCTTAGGAAAAGTAGCATTTTCTAATCTACCATCAGCAGCAGTTAGAGCAGGAAAAGGGACAAACCATGAGTCTGAAGGAGGTAATCCAGTTGGGCCTTGTGGCCCAGTAGGTCCTTGTGGCCCAGTTAACCCAGTTGCACCTTGTGGCCCAGTTGGGCCTTGCGGTCCAGTTAGACTAGCAATACTAGCTAGATCAATCCAAGTTAGACTGCCAACTACTCTCCACTGTATATGGGTCGATGTAACTTGTAATTCAATATTTTCACCTTGTAACCCCTGTGGACCTACTGCCCCTTTCTCTGCAATTAAGGTCCAGAAGGAACTTGCATATGATGGTGTATCTCCAACATTACCCCCATTGGGGTGGATACGGTAAAACGTCTCCCCATTATAAGTTACTACATCACCAATAGAATAACTTATTCCAGAATTATATGGTCCAGTAAAGTTCCAGAGAGCATCTTCACCTGGTACACCTTGAGGACCTACATCGCCAGCAGGACCTTGCGGTCCTAGCTCACCTTGAGGCCCTGGTACACCTTGAGGTCCTACTTCACCTTGAGGTCCTGGTACACCCTGCTCACCCTGAGGCCCTACTTCACCTTGTACTCCTGGTACACCTTGAAGTCCCTGTATTCCTTGAGGTCCTACTTCACCTTGAGGCCCCTGTATGCCTTGAGGTCCTACCTCACCAGTAGGCCCTAGCTCACCTTGAGGTCCTTGTACACCTTGTATGCCTTGTGGACCTACTTCACCTTGAGGCCCTTGTATGCCTTGTATCCCTTGCGGTCCAACTTCACCTTGAGGGCCCTGTGGACCTATCTCACCTTGAGGCCCTATCTCACCTTGAGGCCCTTGTTCACCAGTAGGGCCAGGTGGACCTGTTATTCCAGGCTCACCTGGGGGGCCCTGTATATATACATAAGGATCAGCAGGTAGTATGTATGTTAGATCAGAAGGTGACGTAACTACCACCTCTTGATTATAGTCATCAATAATAAGTGTAATCATGGCAGAGTTATGTTTAGGCTTACTTCTACGTCACCTAATGCTAACTTATATACAATATCTAGGTTAAGAGCATCAAATAACTCAATATCATACTTCCAGAACTGCCGAGGTTTAGTCGTGGGTAATGACTTAGTTCTCGTAGCTCCTAAATAGGGTCGAACTCTAGTATAAATTTCACCATTTCTAGTAACCGTTATAAGTGGTTCAAATTGAAAGTTAGCATATAACTCTCCATCTTCTTCATCCCTTATTTGTCCTCTACAACTTAAAGAAGTATAATCACCTTTAATTAATATAATCATCTGATCCCATAGAGAACCTTTTTCTATAGCAAGGTTATCAACTAGGTCTTGTCTAATTGCGCGCATAGGGTTTCACACTAATACCTTGCAAACCATATATATAGCCTTAGCATTAGTGGTAGGATCGGGATGGCAGGAATTGAACCTGCGACATCCTGCTCCCAAAGCAGGCGCGCTACCTCTGCGCTACATCCCGTTTCTCCTTAGTTTATTCACGGCGGAGCGGTTATTTGTGAGCTTACGTAGGCCAGTTAATTTATCTTTATTACGTTGTAGAGTTCCACCTTCTATTACCTTAACACTACTAGATAAGGGATTTCCCTTACTATCTAGTATATAAGCATTAGAGTTTACACAGTTAAATACAGCGTTAACTACGGCATCTGCTATATCCTTCGATCCATTACGTGGATGGTCTATTCTACCATTAGACCTCTGTATTAGTTGAGATAGCTCTTGCTCTAGAGTAGGAGACCATGAGGAGTCTTTCGGTAATATTAAACGACCGCTATCTAGTAGATTTTTAGTTAGGGCATAGTATCTTAACTGTAGGGCATTAGATACACCCATTTCTTTAGTGCGTATATCTAGCATATGGAGTCGTTGTATTGTACTTTGACTCTGATATGTATCAAAAGAGCATAGAGATACTCTTCTTAACCTACATAATTGAATTAACTTTTCTTCTACATCTATGAAAGAGACAACACGAGAAATTGCCTGATTATGTTCATCCTTATCAATGTAAGGTTTCCATACTAATATACTATCTACAATAACACTAGGTACACCATCTACTACTTCAGCGCGTACAATAGCTGTAGCTGCTGAGTCTTTCTTAATACCATAATCAGTATGTACATAACTACATCCCTTATATAAATGTTCTATTCTTGATATATTAACTCCTACGTAGTGTCTAGTATCACCTTCAGCATTAGATATATTTAATACTTCTGGTCTTGCATCTATAACACTATAACCCCTCATAGCTAATTTAATACTATGACTTGTCAGATAAGCATCTTGTTTATTAAAGCGCATACCCTCATATTCAAGAGAGGCCTTAATTGGATTCTTAATATAATCAGTATCTGCTTTAAGAATACTCTCACTCACTTCTGGATTAAGATTCATATCCCAAGTACGGAAGCGACCTCCTAGTAATCTTTGATCCCTCTGAGATAATGAATATAGGTTTTCAATAAAATCACCTGGTTCCCATGCAGAGGATATAGCTATCTTCCTACCCTCATTACCAAAACGTTTAGTACCAGCACCAACGTTATCCCATATTAGGTCACCAAGTGAATATCCTGTGTCATCATAACCAAAGCGGGCGGCCTCATCTAATATTAATAATTTAAGGTTATAACCAACTAAGGAAGGTGAGTTAGTATGTTGAGGAAATATAGCTATATTTTTAGATCTACACTTAATACTCATCTCCTGAATAGATATAATACCTGCATCAGCTAGTGATTTAAAGTATTGACTATTCTCTGCATAACCCTTAATTGCACCAAATAGGGTATTCTTTACTTGATCCATAGAGCGCGCTATAACAAATATAGCAATAGGTGAATTAGTAAAGAGCTTGTAGTGTTTAGATGGGTTATCTAATGATATAAGTTTATAAAATTCATATAGAGCACATATAGAACCCATAGTAGATTTAGAACCACCTCTTCCTATCTCTAGAGCCATAGATGAGTACCTTCTACCCTCAACCCATGTTGTGCGATTTTCAGAGGCCCAGCGTTGCATGACACTACGCTCATCACTATTGAGAGGTTCATTATAGAATGACTTCAACCATGCACGCTGTGTAGTGTATAGTTTCTCTTCTCCATTAAGAAGATATTCCTCAGCAAATTCAACTACACCAGCAGGGGCCGCCTTAGATACTCCCATTAACCCCTTATTGGCAATATCTGTAAATAGATTATTTATATCAAATGTATTCTTCTTAACCAAGATTCACCTCCAGTGTTAAGGGCGCGTTCTTATAAGCATTAATATTAAGGTTAGGAGATATAGTTAATAGAGCATTAGTAGGACCATCAACTGCTACGTAGTATATAGAACCCTGTACTAACCAACGCGGACTACTGCAGGTAGCAGGGCGGTTTATTTCTAGATATATAGATGTACTTGGGTATAATAATACACTAGAATAGTTTTCATCATATACATAGTTAACTGCACGTGGATGATCTTCTATACTTGATAATGCTAGGTTAGGTGCACTCTCTAAATAAGATAGTTCAAATGGTTGACTTGAATTAATAAGTATAGTAGGTACTATATTTATTAACTTAGGCGCGGCTTCTACGCTTGGTATAGACCGATTAGCAGAGTAAAATAAAACTAGAATACTACGAGGATTATTATTGTATTCATATTCAATATGAAATGGCTCAATAGAATTAGGTACTACTGAGGCTAATAAAGCTCTATCCGTATTATTAAGACCAAACCCCCAATCCTTACCTACATGGATAGTATTACCCATGTAATCTCTAACTATATATGGGCAAGGGGCCGTTATTTCTATATCTCCATCATCAAATACTATATATGGATTATCAAGGGTTAATAGAATGACAGGTCTAGTAGTGCTAATTAATGCTGATATTGATCTAAGGTCTAGAATACTATTTAGGTTAGGTATAGTTAGTAGAATAGGGGCGCGCCTTGCTAGAAGACTAGATAGAGTTTGCATTACTGAATTGGCATTGTTAGGGTATATGTATAGGTAGCAGGTGCTGTAACAGTAAGAGGTGCAGATAACACTGCTTCTATCCACACAATAGTACCTTGATTAGACCCTCTATTATTACCATTAGCAGGATTTGCTCCTGCTACGTTAGCTCCTCGCGTAAATACTATGTGAGTAAATGGACCAATAGTGCCATTAAATGAGACACTAGCAGTTAGTTCTGCAGTTAGGACATTAGATGTAGGTAAGTTAATAATTGGGTTAGTAACTATAGCACGAGAATAGGTAGCTTGATTTAACTCCCATGTAACTGCAGTAGTCATATTTAAGTTAAGTCGCGCCTCTAGTTGAGTAGGAGTAGGTGAATTACTTAGTCCTAGCTCTGGTCTATTAATAAGTAAGGCTACTAGATTACTTGTCGTATAGTTAATGATTCCAGTATAGTATTCGTTAGTGAAACTCATGATAGCGTAAGTGAGGCCTCGCCTGTTTGAAGGTATTGTACATAATCTATAGTACGTGCAGTAATAGCTATACTAGGATTATCTAGTCTATTCCAGTAATAGTAGTAAGAACGAGAGTTAGGGTCAGGTGGACTATCTAGTAGGAAGTATCTATTATTATCTCTATATTGATGCCACTTCTTACCTAATATATCAATTACCATGTAACCCGTGTATTCACCTATCCATCCGCGCTCTAATCGCTTCGGATAACTACCTATTCCTGCTATATCCTCAGTTAGATAATTAAAGTTAATATCACCTAGTGGGTTATCTAGTCCTACTGGTCTTAAGGGTGATAGGTAGGTGGAACCTGGCTCACTATAGTCACCTACAATATCCATGTATGTATATAGAGTACTATTAATGTTCTGCACTACCACACCTGTGTACTGAAATCCAGGTAGAAGTATATTACTACCTCTAGCTGAGGCGTTATACACAACTGGGTAACTATCGGTAGAACGTATAATTAAATCATCTGCAGTAGGGTATCTACGTGATAAATATACATCACCTACTCTAATAAATGGTAGTAGGTCCTGACATCTACTTAATGGTAAGTATAAATAGCGCCTATCCTCCCATTGATTGTTTGTAACACGCATAAACTCTGCTGCACCAATGAGGAGAGGTCTATTATCCTCTAACCATAGTTCTGCACCTAGATAGTGACAACCAGTAAATTTATAATCCTGAGTCTTTACTTCCTTATGAATTAAGTCAATAGACTTATATGAGAACTCACCTGGTATAGGTAGTTTAGGTCTAGATGGGTTAAGGCGGCGCTGTCTCTCTATTAGTTTGCTATACATATTGAATTGAAATGACACAAGTGACTGGTACTATAAATACTGATACCGCATTAACAACATATAGATATAGGCCCTGACGATATAACCATAAGAACTGAATACTACCCTTATCAGTAAATAGCTTACCTGCCCCTTGCTGTATAGGTAATACCTTATCTGATAGTGTCTTATTAATAATAGTACTCAGCTGTATAACCTTATTGTCCTTATGGGCTAGAATAAGTTTAATATCTTCTTGACTAATTACATATGTAACATAACTACTATATAGTAAATACTTACTTGCCTCACGTACTAGCTTTCCTTCTAATTTAGTATTATCAAGTAATATAACAGTATAGTAATTAGCATCTGGTATTCCATATGGAAGTAAGGATGGCAATATAGGTTGTGTAATATTAATAACCTCAGCAGCCTTAGTTACGTTAGTAGTGATAGGGTTAAGCCATTTCTTACTACCTGCTGTAATTGATAATATAGAATCTATACGAATAGAACGTATTCTCTTACCTTCATTAAGTAAGATAACATCTCTACCTACTATCATAGCCTCAACTACAACAACCTGATTAGCTGCATCAACTGTATAAGGTCCATCATTAAGCAAGAAACTACTAAGGGATACAATACTAGGCCCCCACTTACTTCTCCCGCCTTCTTCTACCTTTAATATTTCATTAACTGTATATGATGTATCACCTGTAGCTGACTCAAGTACTATACGTAATCTCGATAACCTAACTCCCTCTACTTCAATTACCTCAGTATATTCAGCTGTATTATCATTACGCTGTACTGTTACGAGAGCCACCTTACCCAGCGCTAATACATCCTTAATAGCACTAAGAGCATCATCTACATTATCATATGGAGCAGCCAATGATAGTGGTACTGGAGAAGGATTTAGCTTCTCTACTCTAGTGTATATAACACTCCCTTGTGATACTATAGATTCAATTAATGCAGTGGGTATAACTGTGTCACCTACTATTAGGTCAGTATTATATATCCAGTTACCAGTAATACTACGGAGCTTACCATCATCATTAAATAAAACAGTAATAATAGCAGAGGCTTTCCTTAGAGAGCTTTTAATCATAATGATAATAAATACCTAATATATTGAACTATATCAGAATCAGTTGGCAACTTGAGTTCTTGTAATACTGCTATTACGTTTTCAGTTGTATATGGTGGCTTATATAGTTGTTTTACTTTATCTACGACTATGGATGGTGTAGAACCTACTGATTGTAAATCTCTAATAGCCTTTGATGCAGTTACACTACTTACTGCTTGTGATGCAGCTGGTGCAACTGCTTGTGGTGTAATAGGGGCGGCTGCCTTACTAAACCATCCTGCCTTTCTTATAAGAGCAAATCCACCTGATGCAGCACCTAGAACTCCACTAATGGCCTGAGAGGTCCTATCACCCCAGGTTATTTCTCTACCTGATAGTAGATCTTGACCTGCACCAAATAACTCAACTGCCCCTGCACCCACACCTACTACTCCTAGCGCAATACCTCCTGCTGCAGCAGCTGTTGCACCAACTGTAGTAGCAGCTGTTACAGCAGCTATGCCTTGTACTACAGCTGCTGCACCGCCTATTATACTTAGACCTGTGGCAGCTATAGAAAGAACAGTAGTAGCATCTTGCCCGCCATCGCGACTAAACTCAATACGAGGATTATTGCGATATAGGTCAGTAATTAACTCAACATCACTAGCCTTTGGCATATAACCAGTTCTCACACCCTTAGAATTTACATATTCTACTATTAATAGGGTTCCTGGATTGACAGTTATATTTGAACATTTTATTTGTCTATCTACCTTATATTCAGTTACTGCAGCATCTCCACTTGCTCTATTCGGTAGGTTTTCAATATTAGATTGTGGTACAACCCAATTACCAGATGGATTTATATTATTAGATCGTAAGCACTCCTTAGTCTGAATTACAGCATTAGCTACTTGTACTTCTTTACTATTAGCTGCCTTAATGTCCTCTTTAATTGACTCAGGTATATAATCAATTTTAACTGCAGTACATTCCTCCTCACTAATTAACTTATCAACTTCAAATTGAATAGTATAATAATTACGGTTAGACCTTGATAAGTAAGTTTCAATTGTCTTAAGGTATCCAGTAAATACCATATTAACTCCACCGTAGCGAGCCATATTAATTTCAACTGATAGTTTCTGCCTATTAGTTAGAGATTGAAACCTAATAAATGGACTATAGGTATCAACTATAAAATCACTACGCATAGCTAAATCACTTATACCTACAACAGAAGGATCAGTACCATCATTACCACTGAACATACCTACTATTGTTATAAGAATACTATCAATACCTAAATGTTGGTATATAGGTTTACTACCAGGTACAGATAACTTACGTATAGCACTCTTAATTGTAGTCGCTATACCAGGCATGGCATTAGGTACTTCCTTAGATCCCTGTAGGGGGATAACTGAGTCCATCGCAGGTAGTAAGTTAAAGTAGAATGTCTCACTACCAACTACCTTCATACCCCAACGTGCAGGTTCCTCAGTTGAACTCTCTCGTGTAGGAAGGTTAGTATTAGGAGTTCCAGCTACGGTATTAGTCTCACCTGCATTAGGTAAGCTAGGTACTGGTGGTTTCTCATTAGCTGGAGGAGTAGTAGCTACAGGTGGGGGTGCTGGTGCTGATATATTAACAGGTGGTATAAAGGTTAATTGTTTATACTCAGGACTAGATTTAAATACTTGAGGAGAGTTTTTAATTGTATTAACTAATAATACACGAGCATCATTACTTGTATTAGTATAAGCAGTATTTATAAGATTAATAACAAGATTTCTTTGCCCAGCAGTAATATCACCAGGTTGGTTATTATACCATCTATTAAGGTCAACTTTTATTAGATCAATTAATTCACTAAAACTATATATTTCATCTACTTCAGGGTATGCAATAGTTGCAGCATTTAGAACAGCAGAGTTTATATTTAGTATATTGTTTGTAAGCTTAATTGTTTGGTCGCCCATAACCACCCTCCTATGGTACTTTTATTTAAATATGCTGGTATAAATATTATTGTATTGTTAATTGATATTGGCCCAGCGCGTTCAAGTGTATGTAGAGGAAGTAGTTCTAGTGTATCTAGCTCTTCCTCAGTAAATATAGATATATCTAAACCTTGTAGTAGTAGTGCTAGGCCAGGGTTAGTGCGCCCGCGCTTACTAAGAACTAGGCGTGTACGTTCATATAGTGTACCTAGTACTAATGGTGCTAAATGGCGGTCAGGAATCTTAGCTATTATTTGATTAATTAACTCCATGTGGCTACCCTTAAATTCTTAATATATGGTATATCAGTTGCAGCATCGTCCATAATTAATATAATTCTTATCTTAAGTTTAGTACGATTAATAACTTGATTTGGTAAGTTAACTGTAGGAGATAAATTAATAGCTGTTGTATTTTGTTCTATAAGTGGTATATTCCCATCTGCTATAGATAAGTTACCCTCTGGTAGAGATACCCAAGTAATACCACTATCAGAGGAATAGCTAATGCTAATAGTAGATCCATTAGGTAGGTAACGATCCAGAATTACTCTTATATTACGGTAAGCACGTAGTGTGTACTCCTTACTAATCCATACCATCTCTCTTCTTACATTACCTACATTGAATATTGAACGATCAAAGTAGATAGTAGGGCCGACTACCTTAGGTATTAACTCAAATCGAAGAAATAACTTATTAGGTAATTTATCTACTATTGGATCAAGAGGAGCCCACACGTCCTGTTCTGGTAGTCTATATAGACAACGAACGCTAGATGTAGGTGGTATAGCCGCCGTTATATAGGTTTCCCATCTGGATAGCGTATCCTGACCCTCATATAGATACTCAACATAACCAGTATTAGAACCAGTACCACTAAGTAATGTAAATGCAATATCATCACTTGATGTAACCCACTTACCACCAACCTTAGTATATAAGGAGCCAGGTATAGTAATAGATGATGCTTTCCTAAGTGACGTATTTACCTCTGGTCTAATAAGTAAGGCATACTCACCTGCTTCTAGGTAAGGAGCAGGAGCCATAGATACCTCAACTGTACCATTACCACTAACCCTAGCAGATGCGCGCTCTCTATCTAGGGGTGTACCTGCTGCATCTACTATAGATATAGTGCCGCTAATAGGTTGATTAGTGTATAGACGTATCTTAGTAATAACAGTTGGATTAGTAAGGGTGAAGGTTCTAGCTATAGTATTATCACTAGCTACTAATCTGGATACAGGTGGGGCTACTACACCAGGTACAACTCTAGGTGGTATCGTAAGTGATATATTAAAGTCACCTACTACCTCAATGATAGATGCTGAAGGCGGTATATCTAGAGATAATGTTCCAGTTGAAGATGCAACATAACCTCCGCCATCGCTAGTACCTTGAATAGCAATAGTTTTTAAGAGGGCCCCATCAACTCGTATAGTTATATTACGTTCATTAGGTACTAGATTCTCTAGTAATAACCTACTAGGGGATAAAACTGATATAGATGGGGCGCGCCTAGTAGCTAGTAGAGGTATAACTTGAGTACCAGGTAACTGCACAAGTAATTCATTATCCTGGTAACGAGGTGTAACTGAGCGTATATCCTCTCCATTGAATATAGCTTGAACATTAACAGAAGCCGCTAGAGTTAATGCCGCAGCCTCAAGTGTAATACCATCTCTAGCTGGTTGCGCTCTTCCATCTAATAACGCGCTATAACCAGTAGCATTAATATCACTACCATTAGTATCAGTAAATGTCTCTATGAATCCACCTTGTAGTGCTACTCTACGTCTCTCTAGTGCAGTATTTAATATATCAACTCTTAGTCTATTAAGAGTATTAATTAAATCAGCTGGATTCTCCTGGATGTATCTCTCTCTGGTAGGTGTAATACCATTAGTACTCACAGTAGCAATAGGAAACTCACCTACCCTAGATACACTACCATCCTGAGACATATATATGATCCCTGGTTCTGCACTGAGGGTAACTGAATTAAGAAGACTAACCTCATAACCATTGATAACAGCAATACCAGGCGTTACCTTAATATGGTCATCTTCATAACGCATTTCTATACCACTAACTATATAATCACCATAGATTTCTCTCTCAACACGAGCAATGGTATCTTCTGTTCTATAGTCGCGAGGTACATAAGGAGTTATAACTCTATTATTAATATAAGCTAGTGTATAACCATCTACATTAAGTTGTGCATCTAGATAGAGAGTATCATCTATCTCAGTTGGTACTAGAACTAATACATTATAACCAGTATTAATTGATAATGAGAAGTCAGGATATACTAGCCAGCCATATGGTTCCAGGTATATCCTTCCGCTATTACCATATAGAATACCATCTCTTATAACCAGACTTGGTGGCTTAAGAGTATAGAATGGGTAGCGATAGGATAATGAACGTAATAAGGCCGCACGACCTACCTCCTGCAATTGCTCTAGCTTATTAGCATATAGAATCTTATTCTTACTAAATAGAACCTTAGTAGCCATATAGCAACACCTCCGTTATAGTTGGTGTTCCATTAACACCAATAGCATTAATGAAGTAACGTATATCAGATCCCCTCTCTGCTGGTAATGCCAGACGATATAATCGTCGTACTAGACCTATAGATGGATCTAGACTTGTGAATATGTTGTCCTGCACTAAGTTAGTTGGCACTGCATCACCTCTAAACTGTACCTGTACCTGAATAACTGAGCCAGGTGGTTCTGCTGCGGTAACTGCTACAACGTAATTACGTGTAGGTGGTAGTGTTATGTACTTAGAGGTAAATGTATTAGGAGCCTTCTTCCAATATAAAGAGACGGTACTACCTACATATATCTGAGGAGATAAGAACGGTGTACCAGTTAGCTTCGCACGTAAACTTAACTTACGCCGAGGCACATTCATAACATCTAACTTATTAGGAGTTAAGGGCCGCCATGTAATATCCTCATCTAACTTATATTCATAATCAATACGACAGCTAGGTGGTACTAGATCTCTCGTATTAATCGTAATTGCATTGAATAGAGTATCCTCATATATACCTAGATCAACGGTTGCCGTATTAGTTGGAAATACTGCACGTTGAATACGGAATGCTATGTCCTCACGTTCTAGTGGTGCATTATTTAACCAGAGGTTACCCTCTACTAATAGTTGTCCACCTACTAACTTACTTGCATCTAGTACATCAGCCCTACCAATCTCTGATGTATGAAGAACAAAGGGGCCGCCTGTAGTAGAGAAACCCAGGGTATAGGTGCGTCTTCCCCTTAGTAATATAGGTCTATCAAAGTTAAGTCTAGTCCATCGCCGAGCTCTCTTATCTGCTATTGCTACACCTGATACAACTGCACGACCTAGTATATTACGTCCTGGTCTATCATCCTTACTATCTCTAAGTGTTACCTGTAGCATACCATCAGCAGGTAACTCAGCTATCTTAACATTAATAGCAGTTATAAATAGGTCTTGTTCTACACGGAACGTCTGACATAGAGCCTCTGGTTCCACCCCACACGCAATGGGTTGAGCATCTCTAGCAGAAGGTGTAACAATATTCGTAGTCCAGGTACTCTCACCACCTAGTGCTATATGATGAAGTAGAGTATTAAATATACTAATGCTAGTTCTAACTACCTCACCATTACCCCGTACTTCAATTGGATATGTACCTGGAGGTACAGGTGGAAGGAAGAAGTACATCTCTAATGAACCATTACCTTCTGACCTATAGCTATGTGGCCGTAATGTGCTAATTGGATAACCTACTCCAGGTGCGCCATTAGTAATTAACTTATCATCAAAGAAGAACTGATAACCATCGCCATTTGGTTTCACATTCTCTACTCGCACTGTTATACGTACGTTACGTGCCAGTGGTTCAAATAAATATTCATTACCTGCAATACCAGTATCAACTCTACCCAGCGCCGTACCTGTTGCAATAGAGTTACGTACTGTCTCACCTAACCTAGTAAACTCAGAACGAGTTGATTCGTTAACAAAGTCATATAGTGGGTTCTCACCACTACCTGTAACCTTAGATGCTAGTGTATCAAGAGGTGTAAGTCTATTAGCACCCCTATTAGCAAATACTAATGGATGTGATAGTGTGATGATAGGTGTAGGCCGGGCTGTTACCTCCCTAGTTCTAGTAGCCTTAGATTGCTCTAGGTATGTACTCTCTGTATATGTGATTGTAGCGGAACGTTGACCTGCATCATCAGTTACTAACTTAACAGTACCACTACCTACATATTTAGTAAGTACATCCTCATGCTGGTAATTAGAATCCAGACTCTGGGATATAGGTGATAGTGAGCCAGTAGTAGCAGATAAATCAAGTTTATCTAAATTATTAAATATATCAGAATGAATACCAGTTGGTAGTGTGCCAGTTGTTTCAACTGCAAGACGTTCTGCTCTTGTCTCTGCTCTTAGACTTAGTAGATCCTGTGATAGAGCAGTAACTGCATCTCTTAGATCACGTGTAGTACTAAACGTAAGTGGGCGGGTATCTACAGCACGAATAGTAGCATCAATTCCGCTGATGGTTACTGCTGCTAATGGTAGAACTGTATTAGATATAGGAGGTGGTAATGGGTTAACAGATGGTTCACCATATACAACTGCAACACGCCCCTGTCTATCTAGAGTTACCATACCAATACGAGCTAGGTAATATGTATAGTCAACGGTAAATGTGCCATTAATAACTGGTGTGCGACCTATAAATATAAGGGAATTACTCGGTCTATCTAACTTGTAATCCTTATCTAATATTAAATCCTCATTATACTTATATGATACAAAGTAGGTAGTACCTGGTGCAGGTTCTATACCTGATAGTGACCAATCAATACGCGCACCATCAATAAGAGTATAATCTATACCAAATCTATACGTAGTGTTACCACTAATAACTCTAGTTATAGATTGAATAGTATCCTTACCTAGATCATCAGTAGTACCTGGTGCAACACCTCTAACTATAGGACGAAGATTTTCCTCCCTTACGGCATTTAATCTATTAATTTCTCTTACTGGTCTTCGTGGTAATGGGAAGGTATTAGTGGAGGATGCGCCAGTTAGATTAGCAAACGGTATATCAATTGATAATGCAGTACCTGTAATAGCAATACTAACGCCAATTGTATTAGTAGTAGTGGTAGGGCCAACTGCTGTAATTAGTATAGAGTTAGGAAATATACCACGCTGTAATGATATATTATCCTTTAGAATAGCGCGAGCCTGTTCTAGAGAACGACCTGGTATAGATAGGCTATAGTTAGCATCATTAGCAGTATTACTCAGGGTGCGAGTTAATATAAACTCAATAAAGTTATCTAGGCTAGTAGTGCCAGATGTGGAGGCGGTGATAGTTGCTGTTAGAACATTAACTCCCTCTAGTAACCCAGTTAGGGTCATAGTAACAAGTGTGCTACTAGCTACTACACTAGACCATGCAACATTAGTACTGAACGTGCGGAGTGTTCTACTAGATGTACCTGTATATGTAATAGTTAGACCTGATGTCTCTTGCGACGCTGTAGTTCTATCTAATATAACTGTCTTAGGGGCATCTATAACGACGCGCTTACCATCTATATATGCAACACCTGTTCCAACTGTAACAGTAGCTCCACCTAGTGCTGTACCCTTAGCTTCCTCTAGTCTAGATAAAGCATCAACTGCAGCGGCCTGCTGTCTTAGGTATTCATCTTCATATCTAGCCACTAACCTTTCTTCAGAACTAACTCTCTGCTGTAGGTCAGTACGGAGGTTAATATTAGCAGCAGTTGGGGATACTGAGGCAACTAACTCTGCATCTCTTAATCTGACCTTCAGACCATCAAATCTAGCGCGGGCCTCTAGGTAACGAGCACGAGCATCATTAGACTTCTCCGATAGTAACGAATACTCTCTCTCTACACTATCTAATTGAGTTGTAGCAATACCAGTTACTGGATTATCTAGTGTAACAGAGTAACCCTCTACTAGAAAATTACCATGTCTTTCAGTAGCAGCTAGGGCAAGTGCATCTTCTAGGGCATTATCTACACCTCTACCTAAGTATGTAAGTACACCATCTGTAATACATATAACTGGGTAGCCATCTGATGGGTTAATGTTAAGTGCAGTATCAAGTATTAATCTAGTAGCAGTTGGTAATCCATCTACTATTTCATCTTCATATCTAGTACTGATAGTTACAGCAATACGAGTGCTACCTGTGGATGGTACAAAGAAACGCGCCCCCTTTACATCTAATACTGCACCATCAGCATAGATAACGCCTGAACTTATATTTACTTCTATACTTGACTCTACCGCTGCTCGTGTAGTGGCTAGTAGTCCTTCTAGGACAGTCCCATTACGATATAGCGCATCAAATCCTCTTCGTAGAGTATCAAAGGTAATACTCTGCATTTCATGTAAGTCTTTAGTTCTAAGTGGTGTACCATCCCGAAATAGCTTCTGGATAGTATTACTCCCTGGTTGGTAATCATCAGGGAAGGCCTCATCATTATTAAATAGCAGCATTAGAATGGTAAGATAAAACGAAAACGAGATCTAGTTGATGGCTCAGTTGTTATAGGTGAGAAGAATACTACTTGAAGTAATGCCCCAGGATCAACTACTTGATCACGTGGGTATGTAGATTCAATAGTATCAGTAGATAGTGTAGGGTCAGTGAATATACCAGCCGTTCTATACGTACCTGAATATTGCTGATCACTAATAGATGCCTCTATATATACAGATGTAACACCTGCCCTAACAGCACCTTCTATATCATTCTGATCTAGGAGATAACGCCAACCTACACCACTCACTACTACATCAGCTTCCACTAATGGTGATTCATATACTGGGATTATTCTCTCTGCTCTAACTAATAACTGTAAGTTAAATACATCATCTAACCCATCCTCGTTATATGGATAGTCTGGAGGCTCATCAATAGGTACTGGCTGAAGAGGAGCCCAGGTATTAGGACGACCAATACCGACGTATATGCTAGTTCGTCTTAACCAATCAAGTAATAGGGTGACCTTACCTCTACTGGGGGTTTTAGTTATAATGTTAGTTGGCATATGTTACCTGGTTAATAATGTCTCTTGCGGTTATACCTGCACTAATAAGTGAGTTTTGTCGTGGTCCATCATATAGAATAGCGGCCGGGCCTGTTACATAGGTCTTATTATTAAGGCGGAATCCACTCTCTACCTTAGGTAGTCCCATTAGGTGAGAAGTATACTCTACATCAACTCCTAGTATTGGCTTATAACCTGTCGCTACACATATGTAATCAACGTCAGGTATATCACTACTACTACGTATAACGTCAATAGTAGAGAAGTTACGCTCAGATAATATAGATGCTATATGTGGAGTTATAGATGGACCCCATGCCTTAACCCTCTGTAGGTAGCGCAATCTAGATGAATCAGATGATAGACTACGATAGTATGGGCCAAGTGCAGATAACCCCTTCCAGTGTCTATAGGAAGGCGCGGGATACTCATCTATAATACTCTTCTTCTTACTCCATATAACCTGATTATTCAGACTAAGGTACGCCACTGCTTCTGCTGCTCCTTGACCACTACCTACAACCAATATTCTATGTGATTGTATATTTATTTGTAGATAATACGATAAGGGATATACTTCGCTATGGGTTAACCATGTAGGTAATCTATATCCTAATCTATCTCCTGTTGCTATTACAGTGTGCTCATCTGGATTTACCTTTAGTACTTTTTCTGGTATTAAATCTAATCCTTGTTTAATAGCAAGAGATAGGCAGTGCTGAAGATACTTCTCAAAGGTGGACCTATCACACCTCCTATTATCTGCTTCTATATCCTGTTGTGTATTTGTAATAGTAGTAGTACCTAGATAATTAGCTAGTGTATAATCTTCATCTAAATAGGTAGCTAGGTCAAATGTAATTGGACTACGCATTCTTAGGTCAGGTATAGTTGCATTACTCCACCCATGTAATGGCTGGGGGTCATATGCTCTTACTTCTATACCTCTACTAAGTGCATATAGTGCAACAGCTAATCCACGTGGGCCTAATCCAATTATGTTAATCTTAACCACGTATGACACCTCCAGTTACGTACCATTTATTATTAAATGTAAGGGTGACACTCTGACCAACTACGTCTAGTATTAATGAGTTATCATCTCCAGTAGGTAATCCAATAGTATTACCAGATGCTGCTCTTATATCTAAGTTACCACTTAATAACGTAAAAGCAATAACCATACCTAATACACCTATTGGTAGAGTAGCTATAATGTTACCTGTAGAGGCATACCACGTATTACCATTAACATTACCACTGGTACTAATAGTATCAGCTAATAAGCCACCCCCTCCACTACTTACAGATTGTGGAGTCCATTGATTATTAGACCAAACTAATGTCTGACCATTTGATGGTTGAGTATCACTTACATCAGATAGTTCTTTTATAGATATAGTTTGTAGTTCAGTTAATAATCTATTACGAGTAAAATAAAACCTATTACCTGTCTCATTTATATTATCTGCGTTTAGTGATACAGCCCCTATTAATCCATTAACACTAAGAACACTCTGAGGAGCATTACCTGGTATCCATAAGAACCCATTCCATAGTAATACATTATTTACACTAGGAGTAACTGTAGCAGTATCAACATCTGGTAAGTCATTAATTGAAGTTAATCCACCTTGTACAAATGTCTTAGCTCTCCAGTTATTAGTAGTTGTATCATAGGCTAGAACCTCATTATTAGATGGAGTAGATACTACACCTACGTCTATTAGGTCAGTTAGTCTAAGAGACTCTAGACTCTTAGTAGAGGCCGTCCATTGATTAGAAACCCATACTAGAGCCGCGCCACTTATTGGATTACCAGTATTTACATCACCAAGAATATTAATGGACTGAGTAGAAAGAAAGGAACTAACTCTAGTATTTGAATAATACTTATTGATATTACCTTCTATTAAATTATCTGTAGTATCAATAGAAGCAGTTACACCAGTTATATTTAATAGACCATATAATTCAATACCAGCAAATACTAGAAATAGCTCATTACTGGTATTAATACCATTTTGAATAATACGAATATACCGATATGATTCAACTGCATTAATATCTTGAGATACGAACCAACTCGCTATAGTTAATGGAGTAGATTCAATACTAATATCAACCCAGTTAATATCATCGTTACTGCCTTGTAACTTCCAAGTCTTTGGATTATTATCGTTAGTATCACTACGAGTTCTTAATGTATATTTAGTTGGCTTAAATGATTTATTTTTTCCTAAATCTAATTTCCACCATGAGTTCTCTACTCCTGCAGTATGAATAATAGTGCTATTGTTACGATCAACAGCATTAGATGGAGAATCTCCAGTTAGGTTACTAGATACAGTAGTAGTAACTAGCCAGGGATAAGATAAACCAGTTGGCGTAATAAAGGTAGATGAATTACCCTTAGTACCTAAATAACTTATTAGACCATTTGTATCTCCCTCTTGAGTAAATACGAATGGAATCGTAGAACCAGTAGTATCATCTGGCTGCCACTTACCTGTAGTTGCATCCCATACTAATGACTGCCCAGATAATGGTGGGTTAGTTACTGTATCTACATCCTGTAGTAAATTAATTGATACTTGGTTAAGGCGAGCATCAACTCTTGAGTCTAAAAAATACTTATTAACTGCTCCTTCTGGTACACTATCAGTATTCGTAAGAGAAGTTAATATAGTTGCAGGTTCCCATCTACTTGCAGTTGCATTCCAGCTTAATACCTGCCCACCTTGCGGTGTATTAGGATACCTTACATCAGATAAGTAACTTATACTTGTATTTACTAGAAAGTTAGCAACTCTCTGATTAGTAAAATATAAATTACTAATTCCTTCAGGAAGTTGATCAGTATTACCTGCTCCTGCAATTGAATTAACCCATGCAGTACCATTCCAAGTTAATACTTGACCTACTGATGGACTAGAATAATTAACATCTTGTAATATACTAGCTTTAGTATTTGATAGTAAGGTATTTAACCTGGTTTCAGTAAAGTACAGATTATTTGAACCTTCAGGTATATCATCAGTTGAACTAAAAGCAATAGGTGAAGATAATTGCCACCTATTACTAGCAGTGCTCCACGCAAGTACCTGACCATTAGCAGGTGTTGGTGCAAATACATTACTTAAGTCCTCTAGACGTAATGAAAATATAGAACCAATTGATCGCGGAACCCATTCTGAACCATTATATGTTAATACTTGGTTATTTAAGGAACCAATTGTAGATACATCTGATAGTCCATTTATCGATGATTGAGATAATAAACTACTAAAATTACCAGCAGATAGAAATAACCTACCTGGTGACTCTGGAATATCATCTGTAAATAGATTAACCTGTCCTGTTTTACCATTAATGGAGGCAACTGCATTAATAAACCCAGGTTTCCACTTAGATATACTAGAATCCCAAATTAGGATATGTCCATTAACAAGTGGTATATTAGTAGCTACATCATCAAGTTCTGCTATTGTATTAGCTACATTAACTGGACTAGCTATCCATACATTATTAGCTAGATCATAAGTAAGTACAGCATTATTAGATAAGGTATTAGGATTAATTGATACTTCCAGTAGGGCATATAGAGATGATACACCACCTCCATTACTACCACGAGGTTCAAAGTAACCATTATCTGCATCCCAAGCTAATACTTGACCCTCAAGTGGATTCTGTACTTGTACGTCAAGTAATTCATTAATAGGATGGCGGAATATTAAGTTAGTCCGCGCCCCTCCTACATCTATAACTGGTAACCACTCACCAACTTGCTTTGTCATTTTCTATCCCCAGTAGTACCAGCCAACACCATCCCATGTAAACTCTGCTTGGTATGTAGCAGTAGTACTACCTAGAGCGAGTATAATAGCGTTACCAGTTTGAACTCGTACATTAATTATGTAGTTCTGCTTAATATTTAATATACGAAACCTTGTACCTGTAGTTGGGTTATTTGGTAAATATACATCTCGGAAATAGGTTTCAGGTGCATTAGGATCAGAACTAAATAGTGGATCAAGGTGCTGGTTACCAGGACTATTTAACGTTAAGAATATAGGCTGGTTAATAAGTATAGACTGACGTTGTATTGCAACTTGATTAGAGAAGTCCTTATCCACCCACTTACCAGTAGTAGGATTATAGGCTAATACTGACCAATCACTAAGAGGGAAGGTTATATCAGTATCAGATAAGGTATTTAATGATGGATTAACACCTGCGGCTCTCCAAGCAAGACCACTAGGGGCTGTTGTATCTACAGTTAGAGCCTGTCCATTATTACCCAGTGGTAGTCTAACAAACTCTGTACCAGTAAATACTAATATATCTCCCTTTGATATATATTGTGAAAAAGGTGTAGTTTGGTTAACCCATTGACCTTGAGCATTCCTAACTAAGTATTGATTTGTCTGTGGTGAAGTAATAGTTACATCTGCTAGAGCATCAATACTTAATGTACCTACTTGAGTTGCAACTCTTGCATCAGTATAGTATAGATTACTACCCTCAGTTAAATGAGATGTGGTTGTAGGTACATCTCTAAGTTGCCACTTAGATGTAGAGGTTGACCAGCCTAAGATTGATCTATCATTAAGTTCAAGGGCATTGATATTAACTTCAGCAAGATTACTAATTGAGTACCTTGCATTAACCCACCCATCCTCATCATATATAATTGTCTGACCAATAGTAGGTGTTGTTATCTCAACGTCAGATAGGCTATTAATGTTACTAACAACGGGGCGCGGTATCCAGCTACTACCTACTTTAGTTAATACTTCATTTTCCTCAGCAGCACCAGTATTAACATCAAATAATTGATTTAAGGTGGGTTGAGCCCACTCTAGACCAGTTGGTGCGCTACTATTAGACATTAAGCAATAACCATTAGCACCAACAGATATTCTATCTATTTCTGTACTATAGGTTAATATATCGCCCTTAGATGAAAGAGGTAGTGGTACAACTTCACCCCCGCCTCCACCACCACCACCTGACTCAGGTATGACAGCGGGGGCCCATGCAGTACCAGTCCAGGTTAATACCATTCCTGTTGTAGCACTTTCATTAGCTACATCAGCTAAGGCCGATAATGGTAGTGTATTAACTATAGGAGTTACACGAGCGTCAACCCTAGCATTAGTATAATAAAGGTTACTACCCTCTGGTAGGTCTGACGTTGATGTAATGCTATTCTGTACTGGTAGTGTTGCAGCTACCCATTTATTCTGAACAGTATTATATGATAGATACTGCCCAGGTAAGGAAGGATTTAATTGAGTGAGATTAACATCACTTAAACCAGATAATACACTTATGACATTAACAGTAGGTGGAATTAATGGAACCCACTTATTCTGTGTTGGGTTATAAGATAGTATCTGACCACTTATACCTGTATTAAGAGTACTTAGGTTAACATCAAGTAGTTCACTTAATTGATCAGGGCCAGGTGCTGGTGGTGGGGCAGGTGGTGTGATAACTCTAGGAATCCACTTATCCTGTACGTGATCATATCCTAGTACCTGATGAGGTAGATTAGTATCTAGTGTAGCTACATTAACGTCAGTTAGACCTGCCAGGCCAAGTGTAACTGGCCCGCCACCTCCAGTAGTTACAGTACGAGCTACCCACTTATTCTGAATAGTATCATACCCTAGCACTTGGTTACTCAGCGATGGGTTAAATCCAACTAGGTTAACGTCAGTTAGAGCACCTAGATTAGTAAACGTATTAACTGGTGGTGTAGGTGGTAGTGTACGTGCTACCCATCTACTTGTAGCAATATCATAACCTAGCACTTGATTATTTAAGTTAGGTGCTAGGTTACTAAGATTAACATCTAGTAGGCTAGATAACGTAGTAATATTACTATTAAGATTAACCCATGCAGTACCAGTAGAGTAATAAGGTGTAGTACCTGCTACTGCAAACATACCACGATATGTAACTGCACTAGGTAAGTCAACTATAGTATTGTAATCAGTTTTCCAACGTATAGCACCAGTAGTAAATATATTATTACTACTATTAATTAGATTATTAAGAGCTACCTGTTTATTACTAACATCACTTAGATTATTGGTTGATAGTAGATCCCCGGTTCCTGCTACCATCTGGTTAACCCAGTTAGCTCCGTTCCAGGCTAATACCTGACCATTAGCGGGGCTAGTGATAAGTGTATCTGCTAATCCACTTAGGGGAGTAATCTCAATTGCTCCCTTAACATGAGCAGTAGTTGCTATCTTAGTTGAGTTATCATTACTACTTGGAGTAGGTGCTGTAGGTGTGCCAGTTAAGATAGGTGAGTTAATGTTAGCCTTAAGTGCTAACCCAGGTACAGTAGGGGCTTCTGCTGTACCTGCTAGGTCACCAGTTAATCTGATAATACCTAGTACAGAGTCAGTGGCACTACTAGGTCTTACAGTTCCTACTGATGCAAGTGCAGGTCTTAGTTCCCCATTAATTACTCTTAATACTACAATTGGCTGACTATTAGTCAGTGAAGTTACGGTTGGTAGATTAGGTAGGCAGTCGCTAATAGAAGTCATGTTTATAATGTTGGGCAACAATGTAACCCCGCCCAGAACTCCCAGGTGCATTCTAACGGGGGTATATCAATTACAGGATTAAGTGTTACCTGGGTTGGTAGTGAACCTATAGAGTCAATACAACTCTCTCTAATAAGTACTACACCCATAGCCACTTCTAGTGTGTCTTCAAATCTACCTTGTACGCTAATTACTGCACTAGCTACTGGTGGCTCTAGTACAGCTAGACCAAGTGTAGATGATCCTAGTGTTGGATTATCTAACTCAGGATATAGAGCTAGTCTCCACGGTTCATTAATTATTACATTCTTATAACCCCTATTATCTAGGTATTCCTTAATTGCACTGATAGATATACCAGGTCTTCTTAATATAGGTTGTATATCGTTATCATGTATAGCTGCAATATTAGGTGCAATAGATTGTAATAATGTCTTAGTAGTTATATTCTTATCTATAAATGGTATAACTGACATAATACGCTCTAGAACTCTCTCTTTCTTGTAGCTATATTTACGATATACCTCCCTAATAGGAGCTAATGCACTGAACCAAGTAGGGTTTAATGCTGTAACTAGACCTAATATATTATCAGTTGGATTAGTTGTACCAATTACAGCACTAGCTAGAGATTGATAAATACTCGGCCCAGGTGGGACACTATTTGGAAGTGGGTTATCAGTAATATAGTCTAGTAGAGACCCAATTGCTACAGATCGTGCAGTTGGAGTACCACTAACATCATTCCATGTATTATTTCTATAGTAGTTTAATCGCGCATTTGATATGAGTGTATCTGCCATAGGTAGATACTTATAGTCACCTGACATAATGTATGCAAGTGCAGTAACTAATTGAGTTGGAGCATCATATACACCTGTAGGTTCAGATGTATCTAGTGGTATTCCATCTAACCAACCAGTATCAATAATACCTCTATTATGTAAGTAGGTGAGGGCGCGGCTATCCCTCGATATAATAGCGTATAGTGCTACTGCTAGGTTACTTACTTCTCTACTTACATTAAATGGGTCAGGTTTAACCTCAAGACATTCCTCTAATACGCACCCCTCCTCTACTAGACGTACCTCTGGTGTAATACGTATTCTCTCTGCTTCTTCACCATATACTAACCTCGGTTCAGCATCTGCGTGCAGATATGCAGGTATAGAACCAGAACGAGGTGATGTATCTACTTGCACTAGCTCTCGTAATACACCTACTGCTTGTGATAATAACATCCCTATAGCTGCATCCTTATCTTCTTCTAATGTGATAGTAGCGCTCGATGGTAGAGATGATAGTGATAACGCAAGTAACCCCCAGCATAGATATTCCACATTAATTATTCTATTAGCTGGGTTACGGGTGCTAACTACATCAGGATATGGTAATCTATTTATTCCATAGTATCTATATAGATATTCAATAGTAGTAGGTGTAACCTTAGTAACTTCTAGATATGGTCGCCCAGGTACGTTCGTAGCTAAACTAAACATACCTTGTGAATCTAGAATTACACCTCGATTTGTTATAGCAATTGAACCCGTACGCTCACATACAGAACCAATATTAATTGACCATGAGGCGTTACCTTCTACCGCGCCCCTCACAAAGTAATTACCCTGAATATCAACTATATCCGTAAATACAGCATTAGACCATATACCACTACGATCTACACCACATTCAAACTCAGTTAGTAACTCAGTCGTTAGGTTAGATATTACCTTGAAGTTATAGGCTTCTAGATTATTACGAGTTAGTAAACTAGCTGTTCTACCACTATCATTTGCTATTAGTAGTACACGTAGGAATGTACCACCCTTATCCATGAATGCGCGACGTGCCTTATAGAAATCATATAACTCCTCTTCCTCATCTATATTAGTAACTGGAGTAGTAACAGTTAAAACTAAGGTTATGTCGGTACTTGTAGTCTCATTAAGTACGCTAGTAACTAATGGTAGTGGTTTAGTTATACTAGAGGTAGTAGAAGCCGGGAACCTAGCTATAGCAGTTAATTCATCTGGATATACCTCTCCTACTAGCGCAGTACGTGCACTATCTAATATGCTATTATCTGTATTTTTTGCTATTACTACAGATGAACGATATAAGGCCGGCCTTATACCATTAGTTATACACTCACCTTCAACACAGTTAAGATCAGGAGGTAGATTAATACCTGTTACGAAGCCCTTAGATAACGATAGAAAGTTAACTCTTATGTTATCATTATTACTTCTAATAGGATTGAGCACCCCACCTGCATCTAGTAGTCGAAGTAAGGTATCGTAGTTAGACACTTATAACTACCTCCAGTGATTCAAGTATAGCTACCGTACCATATGGTAATGCGGTAATAGGTGTCAGTAATGTTGCGGTCTTAACGTTAGGTAGCGCCTTAATGTTAGCCAATAATTCGTTATCATTAGGTGTTACTAGGGGTGGTACTAGAGAAAGGTAACGCTCAACAACCTCCTTAATCCTAGTCTCATTTACATCTCCCTCTGTCTCTATACTAATACGTAGGTTATATGGTGTAGTAGTTAACTTCTGTATTGAGTAAGCAATACCAAGTGGTTTATGTTGATCAACTAAGCAGGCCAATGCAGATAATGCAATATCATCACTTGCCTCAGTAAATACAGTTATGTAACCTGGCGCTGGTTTACCATCAACAATAGCTACTCTACCTATGCCAGGTAATGTATTAATTATACTGGCTTGTAGGGCTTTAGTAGTACCTCGCTCACCTAGTTGACGTACTTCTTGTACTCTACGTCTTAGCGCATCATCACTTTCAGGTAATGACCCACCTAGTATGGCCCCCTTAGGTGAACCATCAGAGGAACGATATGAACCAACTACACCTTGAACAGTAGTGTATAATCTAATTTGAACTGGCAGGCCCGCAGGTATTAGTATCTCCTCTTCCTTCACAGCTACAACAGGAACAACCTTATCTATATTATTGAGATAAGCTATAGCTGTAGTCCTTAGCTGTATGCCATTAACAGATAATAGGGTATCAGCAGGTATAGTAATGCTACTACTTGATGTTAATAATACATTACCTACCGCCCTCTCACCTGATATTCTAATAATACCTTCCTGCTGTGCTATTCTATCAAGCTCCTCATTAACAGCTGTACTGAGTAATGGGGTATTAGCTGTATTAATTACGTCAGCTATGGCTACGGCTATAGCTCTAAAAAGATAATATATATTACTAAATGGCTTAAATGTAGCTAGAGTAGAACGTTCTGCTTCTAGATAGGTTCTTATATTTAAAAGTATATCATTAACTGTAATCAAAGCACTACCTCTATATTACTATCTATATTATCCACTCTATATCTAACTAATATAGCTACGTCTCTGTTACCTGTTCTTTCTATATTAACGTTAAGTATTACGTAATTATCAGGTAAGAAGGATAGAGCCTTCCTAATAGAGGCCCCAGCCCCATTAATCCAAGTTAAATCTAGTGGATTGGATAGGGCAAAATATAAAGGATTACCATAATTAACGTCAATTGGGGTGGGTTGTTCATCTTGCACTAGCCAGAGACCTACCTCTCCTGGTTGAGTTTCTAGTGCACGACGAATTAACTTTACAGTATCATCTTCTAATAGAAACTCAACGCCATTCTCAGTATTAATTAATTGTAAGTTATCAGATAAGTCCATTACTGTAGGGCAATCGGAGGATATAAAGAATAAGGTAGCCCTACAACCCAGCAGTCAGTAGGCTCAAATATAGCAAGTGATAGGGTTCCCTCTCCACCTGCTTTTCCATATCCACGTAACACAATAGTATAATATCCAACTCTAAGCGGGCTGTCTATTTTCCATAGGAATAGGACACCCCTCTCACCTGCTGTTGCACTATTACGCCAAACACGCTTTCTATCTGATGGTTTTAATCTAGGGTTAACTGTATTACTATAGAATATTTCTATTTCATAGGTATGACATCCAGCTGGAACATAAACAGCTATACCATACTGTAGTAGGGTAGGTGCGTCAATTGGAATCAAAGTATATAGGCCTCTAATACGTTAGGGTTAATTCGTGTACCAATACTACTAGCTGAGTAGTTATATATGATACCTGCATCATCTACTAATTTAAGATAAGGTTCCCATCCTGCATAGGTGGCCTGTCCTACATTAGTACTCTCATCATAATCAGATACAATATATGTTAATACTTCTGTAGTATAACTATCTGTACCTTGATATGGGTATAGTTGGTAACCTGCTGTGTTTACCCACTCACATACTCTTATCTGTAACTTAGTGCCTTCTCCAGGTAGGTCATGCTCATCAATAAATAAGTCAGAGTTAACAAGTGACCATTCAATACCATTTGATTTAAAACTATTAACTACTACTGCGCTAGTAACTAGGGTGTATGTAGGTAATGGAGTGTCTAGTGTAGGTAATGGATTACTTAATACATCTGCTAGAACTCCTCGCTCATCCTCAGTTGCATCTGGTAGTAGTAGATTAAGTAACTCTTCTTGTTGATTATTATCTCCTTGCTGAAATAGTTGCGAAGCTGTATTAAATAATTGAACTACACGTGGTAATTGATTAAGAAGGTTAACTGCCTCTACACTACTTGGCTTACCACTCACTAATGTAGATACATCATTAACTACATCTGTTACCTTACTAAATAAGTCAAGACAAGTTAATATCTGACCTATCTCTAGTAATGCAGGAATGCCAGCTGATGTAATACTACCAATTAAACTAGGTAAACGGCTTAGTGTCTTGCCTAGAGCAAACCCACTCTCTATTAGATTAATAGATGAATTAAGTAAAGCCTTATTTTTATCTCCAATTATACTTCCTAATCCACTGCTAATAATAGAGTTAAGATTACCACCACCAATTATAGAGGCTATATCACCTCTAGATACACTACTAGCTAAGGATGTGGCTATACCATATATCTGCTGCCCTAACTCTACTGTATTTGCAATTTGACCTAAGGCAGGAGAGGCACTACTAACAAGTGAACTGATAGTAGATGCTACATCAATACTTTCTCCTTTAGCAATTTGTTGAGCTACCTTATATGTAGCTGTAGCTAGTGAAGATGAACTTGCACCTAATACGCGTTCTAATGTGCGACCTACTGAATTTAATATAACTGTATCAATAGTATTAGAACTTACATCACCATTTAATAGTTCTGTACCTAGTGTAGCTAGTGAAGGTATATCAGTAAATTCATTAAACCCTAACTCATTAAATAAATTGGGTAGTTGCTGCGCTATCTTAGATAATAATGTTTGTTTTCTCTGACTATTATCCGATACTGTTATGTTCTTCCATAATGGTAATAATGTAGTTTCTAATTCTAGTGTACCTATAGCTAAGGCCGCAAATCGTTTCTGTATCTCTTGTTCTAACCTTTGTTTAAAGTTAGGATATGTGTTAAGTAAGTCAGCTAATACACCAGTAGCAGAACTAAGTTGACCACTATCAAGTTTATTAATTAGGTTAGTTAGTTCTTGTATATCAGTAATAGGTAGTCCTAGATCACTCACAATTCTACTAACACTATTGTTATCAAATGTTAAAGCTGGTGTTAGATCAAAGGGTGACTCATTTAAAGATATAGATAGAGCCTCTGAGTCAACACCTGGTTCCTCAGCTTTTCTTAAATACACATCAGAAGGAGTAACTGCTATAGCAGAGGGGCGCGCTTGTTCTGGTAATGGTAAGGCAGGTGGGTTTCGTGGATCAGTTGAATCTGAACTCTTTGGTCTAGGACTAGATACCCTATTACGAGGTGTAGCTTGCTGCTTAACTCCTTCAACTCTAGATATAGATGGTATATCTGTAGTACTAAATGATCTATTACCTTCTAATGGACTATCAGGTAAATCCTCTGCACCAAATGTAGGTAACTGATTAGAACTATCCGTAGGTGCAGTATCATTCTCTGTAGGAGTTAGAGGTGCAGTAGGAGTTGCACGTGGCTTAGGTTTCGCACATGGGTCAAAGTCTTCAGGAAATGATGGTAGCTCAGGTATAGGTAGAATATCACTAATCTTTAACAGTGGAGGTATAGGTAGTGGTGGTAGTGTATTAATAGTAGTTACTCCACCTAGTGATAATACACTAGGGCCGCTCTGATATATAAGTGGCCCACCAGCTATACGTGTTTCCGTACCCAGTACATAAGTTGTACTTGACGTGGCTACTCCAGATACACCTGCAGCAGATACCGTAAATCCATTTATATCACCACCTGGCAAGGCAGAATATAAATCAATATTACCTAATGATATAATATCCTCACCTATAGATAATAGATCATCTAACCCACCTATACCAAGTACCGGCGCGGCTACTAGAGATACATTAGAGCCACGTGCTTCTAACTCACCATAACTCTGCATCTTAACTTCATTAAGTCCAATCACTGATGCAGTTGTGGCATAGGATACAAAGTTTGTACTTAACTGCTCTATTCCCTCTACTGCCATCATTTTCTCATTACGACTGAGTGTCTCACTTGATTCGCTAACCCGTAGGTGAGACTTAGAGCGCATTATGATCTCATTATCTACAGTTGTACTTGCACTCTTACCTGATATATGATGTAGATCACTCACATGAACAATGGAGTTATTAGATTGCACAACAACATCACCTGCTATGGTCTGCTGATATGGTGCGCGGGTTATTAGGTTAGTGTCAGATAGGATGCTAGTAGTATTACCAGATATAACAGTCCTATTAGCAGATGCAATAGTCACATTACCTGTAGCTATATCATTAACCTCGGCCTTACTACTACAGGCAGTACTGGCCTTTAACTTCTCTATAGACTCCTTAGCTGATATAGCACCATTAGCTCCGAGGTTACCCAGCGTCTCTATCGTGCCACTAACATTAGGAAGGATACCCTCACTTATAACTTGATTAGCATTAAGCGTATCCTCTGTTAACTTACTTGCACCACTCACGGCGCTCATAGCTTCCAGTAATACCTGAGAACTAATAGAACGAGGACGGAACTCAGAGGGTGTAGTAGTAGCCGCCGCCTCACCTACTAATCTTGATGTATGGTGGCGTATAGCACTACTATTAGTGCTAACAATATCCTGAGATATAGATGGTAGTTGTAGTGCTGGGTTGACCTTACCTACGACTGCATCTGCCTGACTAATAATGGATTGAATTGAGGTCATAAGTCTAAATTGCGTATAGGTGTAGTTATATTATCCAATTGAGATAAGAGCGTTAGGTTAGCTCCTGCTGCTACTATGTGTTGATATGTACCACGTCTTAGTAATGAGCCAGCTATATACAACCTTTTTCTAATTCGACCTAGCCTCTGCGCCTCATCTGTATTGACTACCCCTAGTGAGAATATTAAGTCACCTGCATTGGGGTTACGAACTGCATCAATATAGGCATCATTAACTAGACGTGCAGCAAAGGCAATTAGTAATGAATTAAGTCCACCTGGATATGGTAATGAAGTTACAATCTCTGCACTAACCTGTCTAATTAATCCAGGTTCTGCTGATAGGGAAGCTCGTAATCTATCTAACCTACTATTAGTAGTATCTGTTTGAATAGACCATGTAAGTAATTCACTATACAGATCATACATAGATGGATCTAATTGTCCATGCCATAGGTCATACCATAGATACTGGGTATTAGGAGCTATCCAATAACGATGTAATATGGCTCGCACTTCAGAGTCAATATTAGATAGCTCCTCTATGGCTAGAAGGAACTCCCTTACTTTATCAATACCATTAGGTAAGTTTAGAAAACTAATAAAGTTACTATATAGTAGTGATAGGTCCTCTTCTTCTAATTGACGATAGTAGTCCTTCCAGGCATTAGTTAACCTCCAGGTTGCGTTCACCGCTTCATATACTAGACGGCTAGGATGACTATAGTGTTCTCTATAATTAGATAGTAATAAATAGTAACCAAGTGAGTTATGAGCAGTACACCATACTCTCCTATTTGTGTATAGTAACTCACGTAAGTACCTAGTGTTAGGTGTAATAACTGGGGTAGGTGATAATCTACTATACCTACGGTAATGTTCAGAAGTGTGCTCACCATTTAAGTCAGTATTAGATGGTAAGGTTAGTAATAGCCATAACTCTGACTCAAGTGTATCTGCTAGGGCTTTCCATGTACTGGCATTAGGTACTTTAATGGCCGCGGCTCTACTTGCTATACGCTCCTGAGCAGCAGCCATTAGTAGAGCAGCATTCTCTTCTTCATAGTGATCTAGACGACGTGATAGATTATTCCAGTCTTCAACTGTATAATCAATAGGAATAACTAGGCTCATGATAGACTATCCAGATACTTAATAATAATAGAAGTAATATGGGCTCGTGTACGCGGTGATAAACCCATCCACGTAGCAAATAGGTTAGCTGCATTAACTCTATCATCTATCGATGTAACGCGAGCATATACATCTGCTAGTTCAGTATTAACTTGATGTCGAGATAGGTATGCTTTAATTCTTACCTCAATACCAGTGCCCAGGTTAGTATCATAATAGAAGTAATTACTTAATTCTCTTGGTTGAGGATTATCAACTAGAGTTCTATAGTAATTAGGTACCTTAATATTAAGACAGGCCGCCGCACAATCTAATATTTTAATTGGTTCTAGCTTATTTAAAGAAGGTTCAACCTCCATTTCACCTAATAGTAGAGCCATACCTACCCAAGTAGGACGAGGTAATAGTGGAAGTAATACTGCACCTGAACGAGCATCTGCCTGTGGAAATGGATATGCTCTATCAAGTAACAACTCTAGGTGCTTACGACAGGGTTCATCGGATATAAATCTCATACCAGACCTCTTAATATGGTTGTACGTGGGTCATAGGGCCGCCCATTTAACCTCCATTCAAAGTGAAGGTGTGGGCCAGTACTAGCACCAGTTGACCCTACCTTACCTATCTCTTGTCCTTGAGCTACAGTTGCACCTACCTTCACTGAGAAGGAATTAAGGTGAGCGTAACTACTCTCATGACCACTATCATGTCTAATCTTAACCTGCTTACCATAACCTCCATTAGTACCAGCAAAGATAACTACTCCAGCTAATACCGCTACTACAGGTGTATTAATTGGCGGAGCTATATCAATACCATTATGTGGCCTACTAACTCTAGATATGGGGTGCACCCTCATACCAAAGTTACTTGTTACAGGTCCAGATGTTGGTCTAACTGCCTTACCATTACTAGCAGGAATATTACTAGGTGCTGGGGTAGGTGCAGATGCAGCTTCATTAAATGCAAATCCAGGCGCGGTTGCACCATAAGATGAACCCCCAGTTATTACTGGTTTAGACATCTTAACTTGCGAACCAGTCCATACAATTGCCTCTTGTTGTGTATATGGCCAATCAGTAGAATATCTATCAAATAATGCACTAATGGTATTACCTATACCACTAGATACAAATTCATTTGTATGTGAACTCTCACCTGGAATAGTTGCGACATTATCATAACTGGCATTTTCTCTACCTGATGGCGCGGGCCCCTGTCCCTTATGGTATGCCAGGTATTCCTTATATCTTTGTATAAATTGTTCTCTAGTACCCTTATCTTGTTTTCTAAGTTGAGGTGTAGAACCACCTGGAATAGATGTCCATTCATCATGTATCTTAGACATCCACCTAGTAGGGTCACCACTTTCTATATCCTCTGGTGTTACTCTACGTAAGGTAAACATTCTATATATAGCTGCTATATCCTGAGACCGAGGACTAAAATCTGATAACCCCGCTTGAGCCCTTACTTCATCCCATACAAAGGATAAGAACTGGTAGCGCCCTGCTGCTGTAGAGCAATAACTACCACTACATATTCGTTGTCTAGGGTGGTCAGCATAACTAGAAAACGTGCGACCACCAAAGAGTGTATTATAATTAGCTCCCTCATATCGAGGATCAGATATAACGTCAAGTAAGGCCCTATACTCAGGTATAGATAACTTCTGTTCAATAAATGCTCTAGTTGGTTTGCTCACGACGCTCCTTCAGATACTTATATGTCATATCATACACTGACTTAATAGCTAACCTATTAGATGGTTTATTACCATCTTGATTAGAGAATGCAGTTACTATATAATCCTTATTATTTACTGTCATAAGACCTACATTACTAACTACAGCACTATTAGAACCAGCTACACCCCCCGCTTCACCTGTATATCTGTAGTTAGTAGTCTGCCTAATTACACCTTCGGCATGAACAGCAATAGCAGATGGGTCATTAATTATAGTCTTCATTGCAAGTGATACATCCTTTGCAGTAGTCTGGTTAGGCTGGCCAGGTAGGTGAAGATACTTTCTAATGATAGTATTTGGATATGATGACTGAACTCCTAGTGAAGCAAAGCCGCCCATTCTCTTAATTAAGGCGTTAGTTGCAGTTATACTAGAGAACTTAAGCATATTAGTAATTAGGTCTTTAATTGTTATCTTCTGACCTGCCCTAATTGATCCATTTACATCTACTATATCACGTGTAATTGTTATAACTTCATCAATTGGTATTGCCTTGTCAATTAATAATGCAGCTATAACTACACCTATAGATGATGCTGCCGATGCAGGTGCAGTAGTAGCATTACTACTAAACACCTCTGTACCATCTAACTCCTGTATAAAGAAGGATTGAATAGAAGGTGGTAATTTTAATTCACTTACACTATTATCCTCACTAAGTGTTACACCTTCACTTTCTTCAAGAGCTCTCTGTTGATCTTCTGCAAGAACTGTATTCTCAGCACTCTGTTGTAATGATCCCTTAGCTGCCTCTAGATATGCCTCACATAGCCGCCGTTCTTCCTTAATTCTATATTGAATATCAATAGCACTTGCATTAGATGACACAGGTGCATCATTAGTTACAAGTGGTACAACTCCACTACGAAGAGAAGGGTCAGAAGGTGTGGACGGTCTAATACCTAGCCTCTGCTCTAGTGCCTCTGCCTTACCACAGTGTCTCTGTGCTAACTCACTATACCTAGCTGTAGTATCTATCTTATTACCTCCAGTTATCAGGTAGATATTACCATCACTAAAGTGTATAGAATCACCTACGGTATATAACGCACGTGTACCAGCATCATTTCTTAGTTCAATGATACCCGGCCGCTCCTGATGTTTATAACTTTCCTCAAGTGAGTAAGCACCTGGATCTTCATATGGTACATCAAGTGATCTAGTACCTGTAACTGTGAACGAGGCATTAGGTTGAGTTATTCTATTAGGATGACCCAGTGGCTGATTATATGGCCGCTCATTACTACCTAACTCATTAGGGCGCTGTAACTTACCTTCATTATAGAAGGTGTTATAATCACCTTCAGAATTAAATGAACTTATAATGAAGGCATCCTCTAGCTTACCATCTGTAAATGCAACTAATACAGGCTGCCCCTTATTAAGAGCTCTGTACTCACCTACGCCATTCATACCAAATGTAGAAGCTAATCTAACTGATGGTAGTACCACACCTCCTTTAAATAACCTAACCTTATAATAGTTACCTAGTTGATTATCTCTTTCTGCTTCAATAACTACGCCACGTTGAAAACTATAGTTAGATTTAGTAATCTTATGGCTATTTGGTTCGCTATAGAAGTTACTATTTGCATTTGTAAACATTACTCAGATACCCCCTCTATAGTAGTTAAGTAACCCTTTCTAGCATCTATTTCATGAACAATACTGCGCGCCTTATACTTAGGTAATATTACATTATCTGCATCACTAATAATACGACCACTATTAATATTATTAAGCGCACCATCGGTAGAATTAGCATGACTATTAAGTAACTTACCAACAGCCGCACTACCTTCAGGAAAAGGTATAAATCTATTAAGTCCATTCTTCTGTTCTTTAACCCACTCCCTTGCTTTATCGCTTAAGTTAGTTATATTCTGTTTAGTCTCTGCTGTTAACCTTTCTTCTGCTATAGTATCATATGAAGTTAAAATGAACCTATCATGTAATAGTGTATTCCATACCTGGAACGATTCATTCATATACCATGTTGGGTCACCTAACACTGTAATTCCAACTGCATTAATATCACGACTATAACGTTTAGCCGCACTTGCACCTACTAGCATAGCTGCGGCCTCTTTAGAAATACCTACATCCTGATATGCACTTAGGTTCTTATCTTCAATAACCTGAACACGACATGGTATGCTCGGATTACGTTGAGCATACTTAAGTGGAGTGGCCTGTAATGTAACTTCTATAGCTTCAATCCAAGACTGGCCCCCACCGTTACTTGCATCATCTGTAATAACATAACGATTAAAGGTAGCTATATTACTAGACATAACTCGCATGGCCTGCACCTGCTGAGGTTCACTAGGACACTGACTTGATATGGGAGATGCACCTGCAAAGTATGTGCGGTAATGACGTGACTCATCTTCATATCCTGATGTATCAGTCGCATTAGGTGCAATTATAAAATCACCATTAACATGACTAAAGAACACATCAAGAGGACGAGATTCCTTAGTAATGAAGGCAGAGTTAATTACATCAAATGGAGTCTGGTTAATAAATGTATATGCGGCGGCCCCATGTCCTTGCATTAATGGCGGGCCTTCACTCCATATGTGAGTACGAGGATTACTATTAGAATCTTTAGGTGAGAATAAGGCAGCCCTAACCCACTTACTAGGATCTAGTATCTCATCACCTACGTCTAACTTATTTAATTTCTCAATGGTAGATATAACTGCTTCTGTAGCAGGAGCCCTAAGCCCCTTAAATAGTGGTTGTACCTTACCTTCTGCACTCAACTCATAACCACGAACAGTCATACCAACTTTAAACTGTTTCCAACATGAGTTAGTTGATATACCTGATTCAACAGGTATAGGTGAGAATCCAGTAGCAAAGTTAAGTATTTCTCTTATAGCATTAGCTCTATCACCTTTAACTACACCCTCTTCTACAGTTGAATTATCAAATAAGAAGTCAGGATTACTTAACACGCGTGTATCAGTTAGTAACTCCATACGATCTCTACAAGAAATAATAATGGTGTAACCATTCTTATCCATAGTTAGTTCCATCTTATCTATAAAGCCCCAGAATATAGGAACTAAGCGCGCCCCCTCTCTTGGTTTTAATTCTGTATCTGGTATAGGAAATGGTACTTCAGTTAGCAATGAAGCATCTAATACGGAATCTTCATTTGATACCCAACCAGCATATATTCTTATTTCATCAAATTCACTTAGGTACGGATACTGTCCACCTCTATACTTACTAACATCAGGAAGTGGTGGAAGAAGACTACCATCTAATGGTTTCTCTGATGAAAGTATTATTCTAGCTGTACCAACACTCCAGTTATCACCATTAATGGCTACCTTACAGCTACGCACTATCCAACCACCTGTATTTAATTCAGTAGCACAGGGGCGAGTACCAAATAATATAGGTTGTACTTCTTCAGTGCCAGTTGCTAGTGTAACTACGCACGCAGGTAAATTTTGTTGTTCAGTATATCCAATCATGATAGTAGTTTCAAGCTTAATATATTGGTGAATGTAGGCAAAAAAAAGACCTCATATGAGGTCTCATAGTTAAGGAGAAAGTAATTATTGAGTAATAGTCGGAGTTAGGTTTACAGAACCCAACGATGTACCACGAGGAGTGCGTTGTAAGCTCTTAACAGAACCTTCTACCATTCTAACGCCTTGTGCTACGCCTTCCCAACGTTTAGCGGGTACACGTCTTCCAGGCATAATGCCACCTGATACGTTATCTACCTTACAATTAGAGAACTCATAACGAAACTGAGCTAGACGACCCATATTAGCAGCACTAGGTAACTGAAGGCCACTAGGATTAACTTGCCCGTTATTTAAGGCATTCTTCCAATCAGTTGCACCTAATCTAGCAGCCTGCTGACTATTATAAGTTCTATCAATACTCTCTGCCTGAGCAAGAGACTGAGCGTTGCAATCATACGTAATATGAAAGCGGGGAAATTCTTGTAATACTTGATCACGAGAAATTTCATTAGTACCGAAGGTGCGCTGCATCCAACGACCATCTAGCATACCTTGTTCTAGTACCCATGCAATGTTTATCTCACCATCTAGGTACATAGGAATGCGCTGACCTACTTCTAAATAAGTTTCAGTCGCATTACGAATAGAGTAGGTTAATGATTGAAAAGCGCCCACCCATGCAATATTACCAGAAGCCGCATCATTAACAAAGATGTTAAAGTGGTATCCAGAGAAAGGTTGAATACCATAATCATTAACGGCTGGAACATTAAATAAATCCATATTAGCTACTAATTACCGAAGAAGGAGAGTTAACATCACGAGATACTGATACAGTAATGTAATCAGCAGAGTAGAGAGGTAAGAAACTAACATCGATGCGTAACTCTCTATTTAGATAGCTAGTAGGAGTATTATTACTAGCGTCAATCGTCGGCGGTCTAAAGTCTAGAATTTCACCACGTTGACGTAAGTTAGATAGATACGCGTTAATACCTGCCCCAATACGAGCACGAAAATCACGACTATTAGGTTGAGCTAAGAACGAACGTAATAACTGCTCTAATCCAGTCTGCACAACGTCATGTGAACGACGTAGATAAATACGTTCCCATGCAGGGTCAGACGATAGAGTAACACCAGAAGAGAAGCTATATGTACCTGTAAATTTATCTAGGGATAATACTTCAATTCGAGCTTCACTATAAATGTCTAGAGAAGCGGTGCTGTTGTTACCATCAATGTCTGTTTCTAGTACACCAAATACAGGACCTACAAGACCACGTGCAGCTGGACTAACATAGTGAGGAATATTAGCTAACTTACCTGCATAGAAGGCAGAAGCTGGTACAGCAAAGCGAGGTGCGTTTGCCTGCCCTGCATAGGTTACCCAACCACCTACCATTACAGCACGAGTAGAGTCATACCCACGACTAGCCTTAGACGCTAGGTTAGGTGTTAGGTTACGGATAGAGGATAACAGTGCAATACGTAAACCATCTCTCTCAGTAGCGCGCTCACACTCAGCAATTAGGATTTGATTAACTGCCTCAGAAGAAGCATCTGCTACTGCAATGATATGGACAGGATAATTAACTAAGTTACGAATAACTGCAATGTAATCAGAGTCATTAGCAAGTGGGCCGTCATATCCATCCTCTAAACTAACATCTTTAAGGAAGTTAGGTCCAAAGAAGTTAGGATGTCGTGGGTCCTCTGGATTAGTAACACTAGATACTGCAGGTGCTAATCTAACAGGACTAACGCGAGCTAGATTAACATTAAAGGAAAGAGGATTATTGAACTTAGGTAAAAACATACCTCTAACGAACTTAGAACCAGCTAAGTCAGTTAAGAAGCCAGATTCATCTGTTCTATTAAGATCAACAATATAACTTTCAGCAATAAGAGGAGGATTAAATGCAGTGGACTTACTATCACTAATGGATAAACGAAACTCACTATTAGAGATAGGATAAATGTCTAGGCTAAGACCATTACCCCAATCACCTTCAGTTACCGCCTGAATACGTAAGATAGGAGTAGTACCTGTAAGTGGGTAAAAATCACGGTAAGCCTGACGCGGACCCTCTACTCCACCTGTAAATGCCGTGTAATCATCAGGGTCACTACTAGGTACTGGGTTAATAGCTAGACCACCTGATGGCTCTACTTCTTCTAACGTAGTAAATAAGAAGTATCTATTTCCTTCAATACCAGGAACTAGGCGTTCATCTAAGGTAATGACTACGCCATTGTCAGTAGTATTACGTTCAATCGATCCAAACGGTTCTACGTCAGTTGCAGCTTCAATTAGATTATTTACTACTTGGTTAGGAAGATCTCCTTCGTTAATATCAATAGATACCTCAGAAGCATTAACACGTGCATATCCTTCGTTACCTACTGCTAGTGCTAACGCTGCATTAGGAACTGTACCTAAGGTTAAAGTTACACCTTGTTCTAGAACTACAGCTACACCAGAACTACTATCTCCATCTTCTGTAAGAACTACAACGTCATCATTTACGTCAGCCCAAGCAGTAAGTGTGCCACCTAATGGTACAAACTGATATTTAACAACTGCAGAATCTGCACTAACGCTAGTAACTCGGAAGAAGATACGACCAGATACTGTCCCAGTAAAACGACCTCCTGTATTAACACTAACTCCCCACGGTACAAAGCTACCTAATACTGGAATATCAGTGGCGTACTCTTCACGAGTAATAGCCTTACTAACATACCGCGTGTGAAGAGTTAATAAATTACTCTGGGAGGCAACACCACTAAATAAGAGAGCAGTAGCCGCAGGTTTACTTCTACCTAATATTCTAACTGCAGCAACATTAAAAGCAGAAGGATCAGTAAACTGCTCATAAGCCGCCTGGTAAAATAAAGAACCAGAAGAATTATCAGAACCAAAACGATTCTGAAAGTCACTAATACCGCCAATAAATGATACTTCATTAGCCGGCCCCCGGCTGAACTGACCGATAATGCACACTCGGTTCTGAACGTTGGGGCGGGGAGTTGTGAAGCCTACATCGACGTTAGTGAAACGGATGAATGGGGCACGAGCCATAAATTAATTAATATATATTCCACTACGTTATAACATTGCCTTCTGCATCTGTTGTAGGATTCAATTGTAATGAGAAAGATTCTATAGGCATTCTAAGATGAGCGCGCCAGTCTCTATCAATATGTTTATCAAGACATACTAGAAGACTTCCTTCCTGCGTTATTACATTTGATCCATCTTCCCACGTAGAGCCAGAATAGTTAATATTCATAGTTTCTATAGCTCTCCAATTAGGGCAATATCTAGTTTGATATTCCTCATCTGATAGAGCTAGTCTAATTAACTCAATATACTCACTTACAATAGATAGAGAAGGACTAATTGCATATTCAACTTCAACTCGTTTATTAGAAAATATAGGCCCGTCTTCTCTATATATAGGTTCTAGTAGTGGCACACTTGTTACTAGAGAATTAAGGTTATCGTATAATACTTCAGAGTACGTCAGTCTAATGACAAAGTTATACGTTGCAGTAACTAACCCATTTGCATTACCTACAGAATATGGCTTATAATCCACTGATGGCGTAATACTATTAGCACCAATAGGTGTCTGACTATCATCTCTATAAGATGGAAATATAGATGCTACTAAGGTTGCTCCTGTTACTAACCCTGCCCCTTGTCTCCAATAATCAATCTTAACTAACTCCTTAGTAATTGGATGATAGACTATAGGTTGATATAATAACGGGTGGTTGATTAGATAATTAAATAAGTCATATCCTATTTTATATATACTATTCGGGATTACTAAAGTCTTCATAATGGTAAGGGGCAGTAAACCCATTAAGTTGGTTAATTTTCTCCATAGTAGATTTTAATTTACTACTAAGACTAGGAGTAACTACACGTTTAACTCCTGCTGCTATTGGATTACCTTTTATAGCTTCTGCTCTATTCTCTCTTAAGTTATCCTGTTTAATGATAGGTAATATAAGTGATCTAGGTGAAGATATAAATGATGTGCGAGGAGCGCGGGCATCTCCAACTGCTACTAATAGACCATCAGGAAATGCGCCTATACGTACTAAGTCAATGACTTCCTTATTCTCTACCTTAGCTTCTCTATATGCTGTTAGTGTTACACCAGGATTACCTTCCTTATCAACGACAAGTGCCCCTAGTACCTCAGTTGAACTAGAGTAATCATATAGAGTCTTAATTATAAGTTCACATATACCTACAGCATCTAACCCACTTAAGTTAATTGGAATAGCTCCATTTCTATTAAGAGGTAAGACCTGTTGATCTTCTAATGACGTGCTTGATAGGCGGATACCAATTTGACCTGATAATGATGACGTATTCTTAAAGTAGAAGGTGTTAAAGCTAGGTTCATCCATTATAACCTCTATAGCTTTATAACCGTTATTATCTACCTTCATAGTTAATGACCGGGCCCCTACTCTACTCATTTCAGCAGGTAATGGTAGAGTACCATGTAGTAACCCGGCTATCATTGGTTGAGCTACTTCTCGTTTACTAATTAACAATTCATCAGTAATAGTGAATAACTCCCATGTGCTATCTGGTATAGTAGCTGAAGTGTCTGCAATAGCTTTATAATACTTACCGTTATACTCAACAATATCATTTACTTCATAAGCTCCTGCAACCCAATTACCCTTGTACTGCTCACCTAATAGGTTAGTTTTACTAACGGTGTAAGGAGATAGTATTAATAACTCTCTACTATTAATAGCATCAGTTCTACGTGGGTTAAATGCTAAGGCTACGGCTTCAAACCATACTGAGGCTCTAGCTACTGATGTAGAGGGCCCCCCATATAGTAATCGTCTATCAAAGTCCTGTTGAATTGATCTAGGAGCAACTGGGTTAATTGCAGCAATAACATTAGTTAACTTACCACTATCAAGTGAAGACGTATTTATTGCATCTGCAATACTGGTAGTTAAATCATATATGGTCATACCAGTGGTAACTGGTACTAGAATAGTCTTACTACTATCAGTATCAGGTAAATCACCAATACGACGAGCAGATAGATATACTAATATAAATGAGATACTAGAGGTTGGTATAGTTATAGACGTAAGTTGTAAGACTGGATTATTAGGCCGCGTCTTATCTAGGTCAACTAATGGACCTGTGAATACTATCTCAGGTATAGTAACAAGATTAACATCTAGTGCAAAGTATATAGAAGGAAGTTCATCTAGTTCAGATTTAGTAGTAACTGTATCTACTCCGCCGCCTCCTTCAAAGAAACGAATAATACGCTCTAGGTCAGAATACGCTTGCTTCTCTATTCCATCACCTAGATCAATATTTTTAATATCAGAGTTAATTGGAATTGATCTAATTAACTTAGCTGCAACTAGGGCGGCAGCTATAGCAGTTATTCCTTCATGATAAGGTCCAGAAGTAGATACTAGAACCTCAACTACCTTATTAAACCTAAGTAGGTCAGTGTCACCAAATAAAAATGTATTATCAGGGTATCGAGCAGATGATAGTAGTAATCCAATACGTGGATATACCTGCTGTAGAGCTATATTTAAAACTTCAGACCTACGAGCTTCATCCTGATACCTAGTTAATAATACTGAATGAGAAGCTACCATACTAGCAAAGGTAGCTAGGTTCGCACTTAAAAAAGAACGAACCTGGTTATTAGTTGAGAAGCCAAAACTATTCGACACCGTATTCCTTCTCTATAATGGCGTTAATGGCTTGCGACTTATTCTTATACTCTACTCCAATATCACTGACAATCTCTTTTATAGTCTTAATTGAGCTATTCTCTAATTCTTTTAACCGTAGGTTCCTAGAATTATCAGCTACATTAGGTACTTCAAGTTCCGCTAGTAAGACACCTCCTACTTGTTTATCAGGTGTGACTTCCATATCTGGATCAAGTGATGGATACCCTTCAGTTCCATAAGGAATCTCAGTTAGAATAAGCGGCTGCTTTACAGCTTCTTTCTCTAGGTAAGACGGTTCGTAGTCCTTCTTACCATTTACTTCTTCAAGTAATTCAGCTACGCCAGGATACGACTTATCAATAAAGACCATACCCTCATAATCAGAGAAAGGACGCACAAGAAATACTAACTCACGTTTCTCTTCAGGTTTACTAATATCAAAATGTAGGCGGTCACCACATTCGACATAGACCATTCGATTACCATACTGATAGTTAAATGGACTAAGAACTGTTACACCAATAGTAGTCATAGAATAAAAAAAGTAGATACTAAAAAACACTAGGATAAAACCTAGTGTTCTTAATGGGCTTAGGAGTCTTAAAATAAACGAGTATAGATACTGCTATTAATGGTTACGCCTAAGTTATTGCCTAGCGAGACATCTACTAATTTAACAGGAGAAGCATACTTAGTAAGACGAGCAAAGGCCTCAGCTGCAATGTTAGCCATAGGAGCTACATTTTCTAAGTAGATAGGGTTAACTCTACCTAAGAGCGCAGACTCAGCTACGGTAAGACGACGAACAATATCAGGTTCGCTTGCTACCTGAGCACGATCCATGTTACTTGGCATATAGTACTCATATAAAGCAACATGAGTACCAGATACTGCACCAATATTGGTAATGTCAGTAATAGCCGTGCCACTTACACCTGCATTAGCATTAGCTTCAGATGTAAAGTGGAAGGCAGTACCGGGCTTGATAAGAATATTCTTACCAGCAGTATTATACTTAGCTACAGCGGCCGCCTTAGTTAGAACTAAGCGACGAGCTTGAATCTCAGGTACTTGTGCTTGTAGTTCAGCAATTTGCTGACTAGAGAAGGTATCAAGTACATTATTAGAAGGAGCATTAGTCTGGGGAACAATCTGATCCAGAATTAAACGCACTCCAGATGGACGTAATACTTCAGGTGCAAAGCGACGATCAGTAAATTGAACACGTTCCTGCTCATAGTTATTGAAGGCAATGGTTTCTGCAGTAGTTGCTACACCATTAATAACTTTCTGACGTAAGGTATTAATACCACCTAGAGCATCAACTGCACTTACTAGGGCAGGGTTAATGAAGAAACGTGCAATAGCTTGGCGCTTATTATCATACTCAACAAAGTAACGCACATTTGCACTAATTGCTGCAGTACGGTCAGCAGGTTCAAGATAACTAGGAACTGCACTAATAATATAGCGCTGACCCTCTGCTACTAATGAACCAAGATTACCAAAGTCAAGACTAAGAGATGAAATAGAAATAGGGATACCATCAAACTCAACAACGCCGCCATCAAATGTAATAGCATCCGACGAAACCGTAGCTGTAGGGAGTGCAGTAATACCACCGGTAACATACAGGTCATTGTAGTTAGGTTTCCGCGCTCCAGGAAATATCTGATTAATATGGTCAATAGACATAAGAATTATAAGCCAGAGAAGAAGAGTTCACCTTGAATGCCCAGACGGTCAATGACGTTCTGAACAGTACAAGGAATTACATGAAGTACGCGGAAAGGGAACTTAAGATACGGTAGTCCTGCATTACCCATTTGGATATACTTACCAGGTGCAGCCGGAGGAGGCGGATTATCGTACTCACGAGTCCAGAATCCAGGAGTATCTACAGAGTTTTCAGAAGCACAGTATTGAGTACGACCAGGTGCTTCACGTTGACCGTCAAAGTTCTGGAAGGACACAAATACAATCTTATGTTTAGGCCATACGCGCTTCTCAATACCATCCTGGGGGTCTTTAAACTCAGTGGTAATAGTGTGAACTACAATTCCACCAATAGAGTAAATAGAACCATCTGCATTAAATACAAACCCAGTAGGATCACCATATGCAGAAGCAGGATGAGGTCCAAGAGAACCACCAGTTCCATTAATGTCAATACTAGCATCTCCAAACTGAGCACCTACACGAGGTACAATACCACCTTTGTAGAGTCGAGCTTGGTTAGATAGCATCATTACCTCGTGCATCTCAGGAGAGATATAGCAGTCAGTAATAGGGGTTTTATTAGTAGATTTATTCCACCAGTTGAGACGACCAAAGAAATATACCCAGTCGTAATCAGGATCTGTACAAGGTACACCAGAGGCAGGATTACCAGTGGAATTAGAGTCGATGTAATTGCGGAATAAACGAGTTTCATTACGTCCGCCATAACCTTGAGTTAGGTCAAAGCGAAACAAGTTACGAGCAGGAATATTAGATGCAGCATTAACGTTAACACCAGTACGACGCTCAGTAAAGTTAATACCGCCTAGTAGCATCTTAGCTCTAAAGATGTCCCAGGTAAGAGTATGCTTACGAACTTGACGTTCCATTTCACGAGCAATAATGGCCGCGGCGTTATCTCTAGTATTCGTAGTACCAGGTGCTACAGCATTATTAAGGTCAGCATAGGAAAAACCCATAGACTGACGGATGAAGATAGGCTGGGATACCATACGGTAACGCTTAGGGCCATCATCATTAACGAAAATATCTGGCTTACCAGGACTGACAACAGGGAAGATAGTATCAATACCAGTCATCTCGTATTCAGCTACAATAGTGCGTTCCATGATAGTCTCATCAGGAAACACTTCACTCAGCGCCGTAGCTGGCTGAGAGTGCATGATGCTAATAGCAAGATCGGTATAAACCGGAGTCTTCTTATATGTGCCGTTATCGACCAGATAAGGTGTGGATACAAACCCTTGAAAACTAGGTTGAGGAATTGGTTCTAACATTGGCTATTACTTAATTAGTTTCTTTTCAGCGTTTTTCCAGTTAGCACTCGCAATAGAGCGAAGTTGACCTTCCAAACCGCTTTCAGCACGAGTAGTGGACTGCCCAAATTGGATGTAAGGAATAGGGTTAGATTGAACCGCTTTAACTAAGAGGTCCTGCAGTTCTTCTACAATATCGTTTTCTTTATCACCCTCAGACGTAGAAAACTTAAGTACTCGCTGTCCATTAGAGATAGCATCAGCTAGTAAAGAAAAGCGTTCAATTAAAGCAGGGGCTACTCCCTCTTTTTCTAATTTAAGATTCCGTTCTTTACGAGCACGTGTAGAAAGGTCAGTACTAAAGGCTGTAGTAACTTGTTTAGTATTAGATAGCTCTTCTTTCATTTGTGCCAATTCAGCACGAAGAGTTTGGATTGTTTCATCTGCTTCTGCCTTCATCTGAGTGAATGTATCACTATACATAGCTCCGACATTCTTGATGGCAACTTTGACTAACTGTTCTAGATCAGGAGTAGCAACTACTTCTACTTCCTTTTCTAGCTCGGTCACTTCTACTGTAGGAGTAGTAGCCGTAGCTTCTTGCATATTAGAATTATCTATATCTTTCATACTTAGTTTAAACACAGCTATTGATTGTGATTGTGGGCTCATACTAAGTGCCATTACTTTCTCTCTCATAGTTAAGAAAGGGGCGTTAGTAAGTGCTGTACGTAATACGACAGTTCCCTGGTTCCTACCAGTTTCTTTATTAATAAAGTTATGTAAAAACTCCCCACTGGAGTATTCATACTTATTTTCTTTAACTAACTCATATGCTTCATCATCAGCGTCAAAGTAACCTACAAGAGTATCACCTTCAACAACTAGCTTCTTTAGATCACCATGCTTTCTTTCGGCATCAAGAGAACGCGCTCGTTCTACAAACTCTCCCTCATCGTCGTCCACTGGATGTCCATAAGTTAAATAAGGAAGGAAACCTAGAACATCAGATTCATAGTTACCAATGATATTCTCAAAGTCATCCATACTGAAACTAACCTTACCATACTTATCGTGATGCCACATCCCTACCTTAGCTAATGGCACTCTTAAGCGGCCGCTCTCCATTGTTAATTCACTAGAACCAACTAATGCTGAGAATACTTGACAACTACATTCATTACTGCAATTTGGTTTATCATCAGAAGTGGAATCTTCTTCAATTACTGGTTTATCTGGTTGCTCAACTGGTTCAATGGTCTGGGTAGAATTATCCATGTTAGTTTTGTATATAGTGCGTGTTTCATTACTATGCAAGCATAGTAATTTGTTTAAGTTAACTTAGTTAGATTAGGTTGAGGTAGGAATATGAATATAGATAAGATGTTTGCTCTAGCAAGTCTAATGCAGAATGTACAAGGTAAAATACAGGACAGTGAAATACTGTATGAAAATGACGAACCTATAGTTCAGTTTAGCCTTCGTAGTGATTTCCGCCGAGATATGATGTATCGATATAAGCTAACTAAAATTCTATGGGATAGCGTAGAGAATGTTTACTTAACGTGGGTTGCTACCCAATTATTACGTGAGGGTTATGTATGTACTCCAGTTACAGGTGGAGAAGTAGTATCTAATCCAAGTGGTGAAGTATATCAAATCTCAGATAATATCTGTTCTTGTAATAGCAGAAATTATCCTTGTAAGCACCTCATGCTACGCAATTGGGAATTAGCATATAGAGTTCGTAAGAATAAACTACGTTCTAGAGTGGAAGGTTAAGTAAGTTACGAATATGATCCCTATCCTTAACGTCAATAATATTCATTTGGAATAACTTATGGAAGGAATCTACAGTAGCTGTTATATCTCCAGTACGAGTAGGCCGCCGCACTATCTTACCCATTTCCTCTGCTCCCTTATGTAGATTGTAATCAAAGTTAAGATCGATAAGACTACGTACTACTTGAGATACAAATGGCTGTAGGACTGCTTCATATATACTATCTACTAGACTATCAAATAGTTCTACTTGTATCTCAGTAGCTCTACCTGTACCTAACCCTGTTTCTCTATTGTGCATTAGTAGGTTAGGTATTCCTAGTCCAATCATCATATTAGTATCGCAGGTGGCTAGGGCGCGCTCAAATGAGTCACTAAAGTTATTACCTGTAGTTAATGCACCTATCTTAACTTGAGCACCTTCGGCTACAGGAGCCGTAAGAACAATACCAGAACCATTCTGAGCACTAAGGTTAGCTAGTGCTTCTTCTGCTTCATCCTTCATAGTCATAACCCGCTCCTCACCTCCTGGCTCAACTACTACTCTACCTGTTTCTGAAGGTGGAACAATAGCATATATGATAGGTGTACCGTACCTATCAAGAGCAATGAACATGAGATCGCGGAAGGCTTCTTTAAATAAGTGATATGGAAGTACACTTGTAAGTATCGATCTACCCCAGGGATTATTACCTTCATCTCCCCATGTGGTGAACCATCTTTTAGTTCTAGGTAAACGTACGTGCATACCTACGCGATCTACCCTAGTGCTAGGAGGTTTAATTACATTTGATACAGGTAGTGGAACCCAATACCCAGACTTATATAGGGAGTTATATACTGTTTCCCCATCTACCACCCTACCATAGTCATTAACTACTACTATAGTTGATAGGGGGTGATACTGTACAATATCATCAATACCAACTATAGGCCGGCCATTTACCTTCTTCTTCTCATATATAGTCTCACATAGAGAGTGACCAAATACTAACGTGTTGTACGTGGCATTGCTAATCCACCTGCGTATCCTCCCATCTAATTCTTTATTTACGTAATCTTCAATTAGTGGATTTACGTGTTCAAATTTACCTAGTCTATTAACAAGAGATAGAACAATAAACTCTATCCCTTGCTTAATAATAGGTTCCTTTCTTACTGCTTCGTCATAAGCACTTAATTGTTGATACGTTGGTTTAGTCGTTACCTTATAACCATTATCATAGGGAGTATATGATGTAGCTCGACCAAATGTCTTTAGTACATCAACTTTTCGCTTATATAGTGGTTCAGGTATCATAAGGTAGGTAAGCGCGGAGGGATAAATGGGGCATTAGATACTTGACGCATCGACTCTATTTCCTTAGTCATATTAGTAAGAGACTTCTGCTGCTGCTCATTCTGTAACCTAACATATGCACAGCACTCTTGATATAGAGCCTCAATAGTATAATCATCTAGTGTTCTATACTCACTGAAGCTCATATTAGTTACAGCAGCTATAGTAATCCACTTAGATAACTTATAGAATTGTCTGAAGTTAGCAGCTACTAACTCTATATATTTCTTTCTTATATAGGGTAGCGTTGGGTCAGGTGGTGGGTAAGTATTAAACTTCGCACTTATAAAGGCCCGCCCTGCTATCTTCAGTAGTGGATCTATACGTGGAGTAAAAGCCCGTGGAGTACTGAATAGACGCGGGCTTAGGTAGTTTAGGTAGTTGATGTAGTCTGGGAAGTCGCCTTCTTGCCGGAGCGTACGGGCGACTTCTGCAACGCCCCCATCAATTCCTTTGCTGTTTCAGCAGCAAGACGGCGGCCTTCTTCATCAATTAAATACAATACTGCAAATAGTTCTACATAGTACGATAAGTCATACATGGGATAATCATTCATAAAGCTATATGGGTCACCACTTACATCAAAACCCACATCTTCTACAGGACGGTTATTTATAGCTTCAATGCAACGAATAGCTAATACATCTTCTGGGCCTAATCCTAACTCCTTACCCTGGTAAGTCTTAAGCATCTCTCTCCGATCTTCTACAGTTGGCGCACGGAATGTAAATTTATCTTTACTGCGCGGCAATTCAATGGTGTGCATTGTCAATATAGTATCTGTACTCCCATAATTTAAATAGCAATAATCTACACTTAGTAGGCACTGCCTACCTATGATGATGGTAAATATTAGATACAAGACTTACTATTAGGTGCTTTTATATGTACGATGACTTCGGTTTAATATCTCGGTATGATTCCTTGTATTCTCTAGATGAGGGTACTAGAGATAGATTATTAGGTAACCGTAACCCATTTGAAGCAATTGAAGACCCTGCCTTTATATCTACTTTAGAGAGCATGGAGAATATGCCTGAGTGGATGAAGTCTAACTACATTAGTCAGGTAGCAGATGATTTTACTGCTTCTGCTATATCCCATACTTCAGCTAGGAAGGCTATGGGAGAACTATGGAAGCGCTTAGAAGGTAAGGAGGAAAGGGCCGCCTTATATGATTACCTAGCAAGCCCTAATAGAGAAGCAGATGATTATAGAGCTCAGGTTGACCGCGCACTTGATTGGATGATTAGACGTGATCTAGGGGCCCTACCTTCAGATGTTTCTTACCTAACAGATGAAATGAAGCTGCTTAGAGAGGATAGAGGAGCGCATAATAATTTACTTGATGCTGTAACAGGTCCTGGTGGTGGTTATATAAGTCGTCCTGGTATATTACCTACAGCTGCATTCTTTGATAGTGCTACTAAGGAAATCTTCATTGATATATATCAATATCAAAATCCATCTTTAGTTAATTTACAGACAGTTAAGTTACTCCAGATGGCTACATCTAATGAAGGTGGTAGAGTAGTTATTAGAATGGCACGCCCAACTGAAACTACAGATGGCGATAATAAGAATTATGATATTCTTGGCCCTAACTTAATTACGTATCGACGCTTTGAATATATAAAGCAATTAATAGGGGATAGGGTAGATATTGAACTGCAATGGGCTGATAGAAGAAGTCATCCTAAGTTTCTGTTAAGTGATAGTGCGGCAATGATAGGTAGTATGAACTTAACAGACCCACTTGGACAAACAACAAGTCAGGCAGGTAGTAACGTTGAATTTATTAGGATACTACGTACTAACCTAAGTAGTGAAGAGTCTAAGTCTGTACTTAATGCTACAGCAACTGACGCTGAAGTAGATAGTCTTCAGTTATCACGAGAGGATAAGTTGTACCTTCAGGCCCGCGCCTCTATGGATAAGCTATTAGCTAATCAGGAGTATGACCCAGTTAATAAGCTATTAACAACTGGAATGCCTAATATAGCTGGAACACTAGATACATATGAACATCTTAGAGATACTGTAGATTACCTACAACGTCATCCTACTCTTGCAGGTGAGGGCCGCCCTGACCTAACAGGTAGGTTATACTTTATTCTTAACCAAGTCTTCTTACTAGAGCATGAATCAACTCTTCTTAGCAAACAACTAGGAGGAGAGATGGGTACAACCAGTGATGCTGAACGTATAGATATTGAATCACGTTCGGGAGTTACTACACCTGGCGGTACTAGCCCATATGATTATTATATTCAAGAGAAAGCAAGGCACTACTCTGAGCTACAGAGTAAGATATTAAACTTAGTTATTGATGATCGCGCTCATATAGCTGTAGATGTACATACCTATAGAGAGAGAGTTGAAGAACCTGTATTTAATTTACTACGTGGTAATAGGGCTCTAGATGCTGAATTATATAACCTTAACTACGATATAAGAAGATTTACATCAGGACATACGGTTAGTAGTCTAACTGATGAATTAGTTAAGTATGGCTTCTATGAAGGTGATATAACTAAGAATGAGCAGTTATCTAGACAGTTACTTGCTATGACAAGCGGTAATATTGAAGTTAATGCAACGCCCCGCTCTCACGTTAAGGCCTTTCTAGCTGTATATGAAAACCAAAGAGGTGAGTCTAATGTTCTAACTGGATCTCAGGGTTCATCTAATTATGGTGTTAATTCTCTAACTCCTCAGGAGATACTTGATAAGTATGGTGACATGGAGAGACTATCTGTTAACCAGGAACTGAACCTAATAGTTCGTTCTAATGTGATGGGTGTCACCAATGCAGATAATAGTATATTAAGTTTATCTGATGAAGAACAACAACTAGAACAAGAGGAATATGCTCGTGCCTTCTTTAACCTACAAGGACAACTAGGGGTAAGACAGGTAAGTAGTCAATATAATATAGAAGAGCGCCGCTCTATGTTCAGTAGTAGGGTAGATCGTAGAGCATTACTTAACCTTGCAGATCAGTTAGAACTTATTAATAAATCTATAGGTACTGAAGTATTTAGGGTACAACGTAACTTTAATAACTTTAATTTATCTGATATTGAAGTTGGAGTTAGTGGTGCTAGAACATATAAATTTGGAGCTTATCTTAATGCTAGTGGTGAAGGTGAAGCTTCATTTATAGCTATAAATGAAGGTAGGCAGATAGAGAGTGCCTTACTATTTAATCAAGGTACTGAACGTTGGATTACTGGTATAACTAGAGGTGATGACGAGATAGCTATTAATCCACGTGGACGTGAGAAGTTAAGTCCAAGTGAGGTAGTGATTGGACTACTTAGCACTATTGCACTTGAATCAGAAACTACTAGGTTAATAAAGACTCCTGCTATTGAGTACCAGAGATATTGGAGCCCGGCCACTACAGCAGGTACAGGTGTTATAAGAGCAGATAGTGATCTAATTACTGGTGCTATGTTCCTGTTGAAGGATGTAATGGGTGTTAATGATTGGTTTAGTGGTAATGAAGATGGGAAGATAGAGAGAGGTGTGGCCCGCATTCGTCAACTGCTATTAATGGAAGGTTCTACTGATATTGATAGAATACGACAGTTTGCAGGTGTTAATGCAAATTCACCTGATAGACTATCTGCAGTTAACTCATTATCAGACGCTCTACTATCTATTACTCGTAATATAGATGCTGCAGGTGAGCCAATTACTGACGTAGTAGCACATCGTCAGGTAATGATGAGAGCAGCTATTAACCAACTATATGAGATGATGGATAAGGGTCCTGACTTTGCTGATCTAACTTATCTATTCGTTAATGCTCAACGTGGAGGTACGTACTCAAGTGAGTTAAAAGAGTCACTTAAAGGCATACATGAGAGAGCCTTTAGTTCTTTTCTTACACCTACTCAGGCACGTGCATATGGCAGCACACAAGCACAAGATAGATTACTTGCATTTGGGTTTAATGAAGGACATGAGGCGCTGGGGTTATCTGTTGTCCATCAGGCAGTTAAACGCATAAGGGCAGGTGAGAGGCAGTTTAATAACCTAGCAGCATATGCTATATTATCATCTCCATTTAATGTAGGACCAACTAGCGACTTAGGAGAAGGAGAGACTAAGCTATTTGTTAGAGTAGCTGAGGGTAATGCAGTTGCTGATAGGGATGAAAGTAATATATTTGCTTCCTACCCAGGCATACTACCTTATGTAAAATCATCAGCCATAAGTGAGGTATTTAACTTAAACCTCATGCGCTCTACTGCTGTTGGTTCAATTATGGAACGTTCAGCTATAGAGGATTATTTAGCTGATATGGTTAGACTAGGTATAGATGAAGCTACAGTAGCAGGTATGCGAGCATCTATTACTGAACTATTTGATAAGACAAATAGAGATAGTATATATAGGTTCTATTTTGATCCTGGTAAGCCCGACCAGATACCTCAACGTCTAAAGAACGTTATTGGTAGCCGCCCACTTATGGATATTAGTGAAGGTTACACCTCTGTATTGGAGTCTGGTGAATACACATACACACCTAAGTTTGGTGGTGCAGCTACTAATATACAATCACCTCAGCAGTATCAAGAAGCTTATATTAATGATCTACGTGCTGGTCTTAGAGCACTTGGCCTAGATGACTCAGTTGTAACTAACGACTATAAGTATGGAGCTATATTCGGAGGTCGTATTCAGAGGTTCTTCTCTTCAGATTCAGCAAGAGAGTTAGAGTTAATTAAGAAACAACTAGCAGAACAGGTGGGAGTATCACCTGATAGTATTTCTAATGATGAAGATGATGTATTATCTGAGTTATTCAGGGCCACGTTAGTTCAAGTTGATTTATTTGCAAGTAGAGAGAGACGCTTTCTTGGGGCAAGTAAACCACTAACGGCAATGATACTAGCTCTAGATGGCGGCTTTAGTGACTACGCCTATGCTAACCCTATGTACCAGGTAAGACGTGGATACCTAGATTCTACTACTAAGAGCGTTAAGGGATCGCTATTACAGGAGGGGTGGACATTTAACCCTAGCGTTATTGAGGAAGCAGGGCAGACTAGAGAGCGCATTAGTAACTTATTAGTTAGCACTGATGACCGCATCATGTTTGATGAGTTAGAGAATAAGTATTATCTCTATGATAAAGATGGTAATAAGAAACAGGCTATTACGTCACGTGGTGAGATGCGCGTGCTAATGGGAGTTATGGAGGCCACATCGCGCTTACCTAATTATGGTGCAGCAGCTGCTACGTCAAGTGCATTTGGTACTAGAGGAGAATCTGCAATTGAACAGATATTGCAAGTGGCTCGCTTAAAGGGTAGTGATGCAACAAATGAAGTGCAAGTACAACTACAACTACTACGTACGTTAGTTGAGGGAGGTGGTAGAAGAGTAGAAGGTGAACGAGGATTAGCTAAGATCGTACCAGTATTCCTAGATGCAAAACTATTTACAAATGAAGTATATGGTGCAGTTAAGCAGGGCGGCTATCACTCTGATATTGATATTAAGGATATACAGTATGTTGTTTCTCCAACTAATCTAAAGAGTTATGCTTTTAGTCATGGTGCTGCTCTACTTACTAATGAAGGTGGGAAACTATTTACACGTGGTGTATTAAATCAAGACTCACGGATGTTAGCAACTGCCTTACTGCTTATTGGTTCATTAGATAGGTTCTCTAATCGCACTAATATAAGTAAGGAGGCTGTAGCAAGTAAGGTTGGAGAGTTAGCAATAAATGGTGAGCTAGGTACTTTCTTTACTGATATTGCATTATCTAGTGGTAAGGGTGATGCACTTACTATTGGTAATCGTATTATTAGTCGCGCACAATCTATGGATGTAGATGCCCGCGATCTAGGTTTACGCACTCCTGCACTACAGGCTATTGACTTAAGTGACATTATGTTGGCACTAGAGACAGGTAGTTCAACTAAGTTAAGAGAGACAATTACACAAATAGTTGACCTAGAGGGGGCACAGCAGAAGGGATATATAGAAACAGGTGCACTTGATATACGCGGTTATGAACGTGCAGCTATAGCAGGTAACTTAGAAATAGTTCTTCAGCTGATGAATCGTACTAATCGTATGCGCCTAGTAACTACACCATACGATGATTCAGCTATAGGTCGTCATGCTTATAGCGCTATGGGTAGTATAGCCGGTGTTACTAGAGGTATGGAAGAGGCAGTAGGTCAAGATGCAGTTGCACTTATGTTAGATCAGTTAAGTAACTATTCTAACTATGTAATCATTTATAATGCTGTATTAGGTTCGCACTCTAAACCACCTCTATCTAAGAAGGATACTGCACAATTAGAGGCACAGCATATTCTAAGTGAACCTTTCGTAGCTGATGCTGAACGATTTAAGAGAACAGGTGACTTACAAGCATTACGTAAGACTGTAACTTCAATTATGAGCATGGTTATACCTACGGAGCCATCTTCACTTAAGGGTATTAATCCAGCTAATATTTATGATTTAAGTTCATCTGATTTCTATACTAATATTACACTAACTAAAGCTTTACTGGGTGTATATGAAAACGCCTTCCGTCCTCTGAATGAAAGAGAAGAGATCACTACAAGATATGCTGATGCGTTAATGTATCGTCTTCTTAGCCGTGCAGGAATCGAAGAGAATATACAGAGACCATTACGTACTAAATTAGGATTAAGTGAAACCGCTACCTTATCTGAAGTAAGATCTGCAGCTAATGATAGATTCTATGAAGTAGAAAATGAACTATATAGGTATGCCGCTGAGTATAGACTAGAAGGTAATAAGATTCTTGGTATTGAACGATCAGAAGCTATTATTGGTTCTATGAGAAATGCAGGATTAAAGCGCATAGCTTTCTCATTTCCTACATTCATTACCGAAGGACGAGATGCTATCTTTAATACAACTCAACCAGAGTATAGCTTAGTGTTAAGCCCTGAGGATATTAGAGCTATGGGCGTTCAGTATGGTAGCCATATAAGCGAAGTAGCAAATAGTACTATTGCCATTTGGTCAGCCCTAGCTCCTGGGTCAGCAGTAAGAGAGATATTCATGGAAGTAGCTAGACGTAAGGCTGCAGGAGAAACTAATATACGTCTAGATAACCTAAGTGAGTACCAAACAGCAGAGTTACTTAAGTTTCAAGAACTTACTCAAACCTATGAACAAAGGGTAGCTAAGGAACTATCAGGACAATATCTACAACAAATAACTGGTAATAAGATTAAGGTCGAAGGTAGCACTACAGTAGGAGCAGCTAGTTGGTTTGTGCCTTTACGCTCTGCTGTATTAGCTCAGGCTATGACTGATAGGTTTAGTGATAAGGGTAGTATTACAAGAGAAAACCTATTAAGAGTAAGTAGTAAATACTTACGAGCTAATCCACTTGATAGAGAATCAACTACACCTGAAGTATATCGTCTAACTCGTGATCTAGTTCGATCACAGATGGTGGCGTTAACTGATGGATTATCTATAGCAGGTATGTACCAGCTAGAACGTCTAGTATCTAGTAGTCGTCAGTTTCAAAAGCGTATAGATATGATTGGTGAGGATGTAACTGCACTTAAGGAAGACTTAACTAACACTATTGCAGAGTATGAAAAAATGAAGTTAGGGAGTCAAGGTGACAATATGGTCGCCTCTTTAGGTGTTGCAGAGTTCTCATATCTATTAGCTAGTTTAGATAAGAAGGAATGGGGTGCTGCAGAACAAGATAACTATAAACGTTTAGCAGAAGTTCCAGTTATAGTAGCAGGTCTAGCTATCGGTCAAACAACTGATATAGCTCGTATATCTATTCAATATAATGAGAAGGGTGAGAGGATAGATAATATGGATATACTACAAGGTCGTATTCGTAAAAGTTCTGTTGATCTATCCTTCTCTGATATATCCATAGGAGATACATTAGATGTACGGGTTAACTCCTTTAAGACGTTTGCTCAAAGAGCTATTAGTATCGCATATAGTAGGTTAGCTGAATTAGAGAGTGTAGAAGGTGGACTAGGGCCTGAATATAATCTCAAGACTTCTTCATTACGTAAGAGAATAGAAGCTATAGAGGGTATATATAATACAGCAGGAGCAAATCTAGATGCTGAGTTAATAAAGAATAATCCAGAGAGTAAGAAGGTTAATGATTACTTAACTACATATGATATGACTCTGCGGGCTGACCTTAATATTATTATGTCTGAAGTAGAACTTACTAAGGCCATGATATTCCGCTCCCCGCCACCTGGTAACATTCATATGAGTCAACTGGTGTTTGGACTTCAATCACTAGAATCAATTAATAAACTATATCAAGATACCTATGGCGGTGCTAGTTTCTTTGATGATAAACGTAATCGCACACTATCACTTCTTAATCCTATTTCATTTATAGTATCTAACTTAGGTGATTTTGATGGCGATACCTTTTCAGCTGTCTTCTACCATCTATCGGAGTTAGAGCTACGTGAAACTGACTTAGAATTACGTATTAATAGTGCTAAGGATACACTCTCACGTACTGATGATCCAGAAGAAACTCGCTTACTTAAGCAGCGACTTGGTAATCTAAAGAGAAGTATAGTGGATGTACGACGTAGTATAGACGCAGTTAAACGAAATGAGGACTGGGGGAGATATACAGATGCAGTTACTACCTGGGTAGCTGACTATATGAAACTAGATAAGGATATGTTAAGTGGTCAGGAGATGGGCACTTTGCTAACCTATGTAGAGCAGGCGCGAGGTTTATTTGGAATGATGGATGACGTATATGCTAATATTCACCCAGCCCATCAAGATATAGTTACATTACTAAATGAACGTAAGACACAAGGTGCAGTTGATATAGTTAATAACCTATCTTCTCGTACTGACCTTAGATTCTTCGGTGACCTACTATCTGATAATAGTACTAGAGCAGTAGTGGAGGAGCATCTACTTGAAATACTAGGACGTGATAACCATGCTGATAGAGAAAGAGATGCTTATGACTTTCTAGGTAGATTAAGTAGTGATAATGCCTTTAAGAACCTATATAAGTATATGGGTAGATCACATGGTTCTGCTCTAACTGATGGTGAATTTGAAATGATGCAGAAGGCTATAGGTCAGGCTGGATCTATCGTATTAGGTAAAACATATAATAGCACTATTGGTTTATTGTATGAGCAAGCGCCTATCTTAGCTGTAGGTAGTGCAGTTGAACATGATAGTAGATTACAGGAGATAGTAGTTGAACAGCTTATACTACAAGGGCGGAGTGAACAAGATGCGCGCACTGACCTTAGTAACTTAATATCAGCAGCAGAAGTAGCTAGAGGTGAAGCAGGTAAGGTAGGTGGATTCTTGCAGGAAGTTCATCAGTTGCTACGTGATGCTATTAAACCTAAATCATCTGGACAGGACTTCTTTAACCAGCTAAGTGAGTATCATCGTAGATATGTAGAGGCTGATGATAAGGACGTAAGAAAAGGCATTGTAGAGGAGATGTCTAAGCTAGTACCTATATCTCCTCTACTTAATCTAGATGCCTTCATTAGTAACTATCGCACCCTAATTGACGATAGTGATAGTGATAAAGTTAGTAGTGACGTAGAGTCCTTATTATCTCGTTTTAATATTGATAGTGCTAGGGAAGATACTCTAATTGAACGTATAGAGTCAATAACTGGGGATACTATAGGTAGCAGGCGGCGCGCCCTAGTTGTTAGCTATCAGTTACGTCAGGATATGACAGCTATGGCTACTACCTTTGCATTTGATAGAGCATTTAATGAAGGTAAGGGTACAGGACGTGGATTACTTGAGTTAGTTAGTGAGCTCACTGGACCTATGGCTGATAGGATAGATACTATTCTTAGCGGAGATGACTCACCAGAGGCACTTGAGTTTAGAGACTTTATTAGCACTAACTTTGGAAGTGATAGGTTTAATAGTCTTGGTGAGGGACAACGCTTACTAGCTATGAACTTCTTACGTACTCGCGAATCTACGGCTCTATGGGCAGGTGAAGCAGGTGAGAAGCTATTTGACTTTGCTGCACTTAATAATACTCGTTCATTATTATATGGTAAGGAAGTAGATAAGGTACTAGGCGATAATGTTATAGCAAGTAGTTCCTCTCCACTCATGAAGTCTATACTACAGACACTACAAGCAGGTAAGGTAGATGATCCACATATGGCATCTATGTTATTAGAATCAATAGCAGATGCTATGGAACATGGTGATGGTACTAAGTATGGAATAAGTGATGTCATGAAGACACTTCTTAGTAATGGAACACTTACTAATAACTCAGTAGGTAGGGATATGATTGAAATGGTTATGAGAACTGTACTTAATACGCAGGAAGGTACAGACCTACTACGTACTCACCTACGTGCTACTATGACTGGACAGCAGGTAGAGACAGTTATGGCATTATCTGAAGGTGTAAGTGGATACGAAAGTAAGGACTCGACCCAACGTACGATTGATACCTTAGTAGAGATGGGTCTAAGTAAGGAAGAGGCTAAGAGGTATGAGAGCCGCACACGTCAATTAATACTAGAAGATAACGTCAATATTGACTTACTAGGTGATAGACATACTATACCTCAGAAACCCTCTGTAACTCGTAGTAGTAACCTAATAGCAGACCGCCTACCTATACTTAATGAGCGAGGTGGTCAGATGCTAGAAACAATACTCTTTCCTGTCCTTGCCCTAGCAGGTGCTGCAATTAGCACAGGTGGCGTATCTCCTGAAGCAGTTCAACAATTCACTGGTGATACACTAATGGCAATGGCATACCAGCGCCCACCTGGTCTTAATACTGGTATTGGTATGGCTATAGGAGCAGGCTTTAAGGGCCGACTTGCTAGTCAACTACATGAGAACCCAGCTGTAGGTCTTGGTATGCTAGTAGCTCAGGAGGTAGGGTATGGATTAACAGCCCAGTTTGCAGGTAGGTATCTAATTAATCCTATTATCGAACGTACACTAGGTAAGGCTCCTTCACTTGATATTGATCCATTTGCTGGTGTTAGAAGTATAGTTAGTAATGTTCTAACAGGTGCTCTATCACTAGCAACTGCTGGCCTAATTAATAAGTCAATTAATGCAGGTATAGAACGTGCAATTAGTATGGCATATGCCCCTGCTGCTGTAGATACTATTTCTGCTCAATTAAGAGCTAGTCGTGAAGCTATGGTAAAGGAAAGACTAGAGATGGCTAGTATAGAAGGTGAATATGAAGTAGAAGATGTAGAAGGCCGCTCACTTGAATGGATGAGCGGTACTGCTACTAGCGACTCTGATTATGATACATATGAAACACTATATGCTACTTCAATTGACGATGAAGGTCAGGCTCAATTCTTAAATGAAGAAGGCCCAGAGGCATATAGCTTTACCTACGCGTGAGCTTCTCTATCATCTTAAGTGGCACTATATTAGCTATACTAACTAGGGTTGCATAAGTGGTATATTCATTACACATCTCAATTAAGTCTCCCTCTGGCGAGAATATAGTAAACCTACACTCAATAGGGTTGGCTTTTAGATGCGATGGAACCTCTAATCTAGTAAAGTGGAATGGCTCATTACAAGTAGTTATACCAGCAAATATGACCTCTGGTATAATAGTTATGTGGTAAACAAGGTTATAGGTAGCTATATTCACAACGAGATAGGAAAAAGTAAAATTGGTCAATATCAGAGGCTAGTAGAGTTTCAACTATACACCGAACATTATCCTTAAGTTGCACCTCATCTTCATGATCTATCTGTACTTGTAACTCATATAACTCATCTACAATTACTTCAATACCTTCGTCTTCTTCAAGACCTGGGTTGTCGTAATTGGGAAAGGTAACAGTGAGGAATGATCGCATAGAATACCTGTCTTAGTAAAAATATGTCCTAAATATGTGTATAGGATTTTAAGCCGCTCTAGATAGGCTCTGTTGATACCTTCTTGTATTCTATATGATAGTCTCTGATAAATTATAGAGAGGTGCATGGGTGTTTGTAGATTATATACATCTATTAACCTATGTATAACCTCTTCTCTACTACAACCCATTTCCTCTTGTAGTCTATCTAATTCTAATTCGTAGTAATCACTCATCTTCAGGTGGTGGTAGAAAGGCACTGGTACTAGGTCGCTGCCAATAATTAGCTAGGGCAGGTGCGTTACTAGAATTACTATTCCAGAAGTTATCAGGTAGGTTACTCTTATTAGGTGGTTTAAGTCGCGTACTTAAGCTACTACCTACAGGGTGTTCTATACTCTCAATTGGCGGCGCGGTGTTCTGTATAACAGGAAGACTCCTAGTTAAGGCGTGTTCACCCCACCACTCAATACGAATAAGAAGTGGCGCTACTACAGTTATCTCTAGTATCTTTACACGTAGGTATGGCTTAACTAAGAAGAATATACCACTAACGGGCGTGCCTGTTACCTGCGTAGGTGTATCTAGTAACTCTACTTGTAAACTAACAGGAGGACTACTAACTACCTTACAAGCTACTTGGTCCTTACCTATAGCAATAATAGGTAGTGTGAAGGTAGTAGGTAATACAGTACCTACTATATCAGTAGTTGGTTGCCCTTCCTCATCTTCACCTTCTACTTCAATTGCCCATTCGGTAGGACGTGTCCATACTATCTCACCTACCTTCTTAGGACGGTAGTGCTGCTCACACCTGTAGTCATGCACCCTAACTGACCAGCAGCGAAAGTCATCATCTGAAGATTCAGAACCAGTATAGGCCCCGGCTATAGATGATGTATATACCTCTTCTTGATATGGTCGTACAACTCGATAGTAATGATCAGCATCGTATATGGGTGATACCCTCTCTAGCTGCACTCTATCTATCTGAAGTGGTGCGCTCTGGTCATGCACTACCTCTCTATATGTTCTACTATATATACGCCCATCAGTTGTAACGGCCTGCTGACCAACAGGCCTATCCTGACGTAGTTCACTATCGTAACGTTCAATAGATGCAGATGTTAGATCAGGTATATCTGCATCTATTAGCGCATCATTAGGTGATCTATTAAACTTTAACATTCTACAATTACAAGGTATAACCAACGGCCAGTAGTACCTAGTTGCTCTGATACACTCTTCTCTACCATTAATACGGCATCTTGAAGACTAGCAGCATTACGTTCACCTGATTCCGTAACTGCAATACTAAGACAGTTAGCAGTTGAGAAGTAATGCTCAGGTGAGCCATAGTCGCCTCTTAGGTAATATGTTTTAGTTTCCATGATTAGTCAATGTATGTAGTTGGACTTCCTTCAGTTATTACACCGCAGAATACAATCGATATTATACGCACTGCTGGTAATCCATCAATAAATATTGTTGGACTTCCATCCAGAGCCGGGCCTGGTAGTGATTGATCACCTACTCTTACAGCAGGTAAACCGTCAATAAACACAGTTGAACTACCTGTGTAAAATGGACCGCTGGGAGTGTTGCAATAACTCTGCACCCAGTCTCCTAGTCTCGTCTGTGGATACATTTGGGTTAAGGTATATAAGTGGGGCACTGATACATAGTCTATCACGCTTGATAACTACCTTAACACATCCATATGATAATACTAATTCATTATCTAGGATAGTGCAATCACTTGATAGTAGTAGATGTAGTATTACTCTTAGGTTACGAATAATCTTCATAGTTATATATCTAAACTATGAAGATTATATCACTAGATTACTTCAAGTGCGCGCTTATAGTACTGCTCTCTATCAGCTAGACCATTGAACCCACCATTGACTCGTCTAGTTACCTGCCTTACAGTAGCACCATTATTAACTAAGGCATTCATATTATTCTTATACCACCAGAAACCAGATGGTAAAAATGAATAATTACGAGATACATACTCCCAACCTTGCATGATATTAGGGTCTTTCATGAAATTAGCAAAGGCCTGATAGTTTGCTCTACCTGTAAGTTGAAGGGCATCGACACCCTTAAACCTACGACCATCTCCTGGTTGTGTATTACCTAAGTCTCGTCTGCCCTCATATGCCTCACCACTGGCTAACTCTACCATCCATCTTAATCCTCCACTTTCATGCCCTATTTGAGCTAAGAAGTGACGTATTGTAGCAGGAGTGGTAATATTAAACTTCCTTAGGCATTCATTTAGATTCTTAAACTGTACTGGCGTAATACGTCTTCTCATAATGTGTTCAACCTGCGCTACCGTTACTACGTTTTCTTCTAACGCAAATGGTACTACATGATTAACATATATGTACCAGTTAAATCTACCTTGTATTGGAGTAAGTAACTCCATTAGATAGTGATTACCTTTTTTTCTTATCCATTTATAATTAATTACATCCCCTTTCTTTACATTATGTATAGCTTGTGGTTTAACTAAGCTTGTATCAACTGGCTCTGACTTAAGAATTGTATCTACCTTAGTAGTTATTGAACTCACGATAACCTCCGTTATAAATTATGAATACCTATTCATTTCAAGGACATCCTCTACGTGTATCTACTACCGCTAATGGTCGTATATTATGGTTTGCTGTAAAGGATTTATGTAATATTCTAGGGTTTGACTCTACAGGGCCAGATACAATGGTATCAGAATTTACCCTCCGAGAACTAATTAGCAAATCACCTAGTGAGCAAGTTAATGAATTTTCACATTGGATTCATTGTGAAATTATTCCATCTCTAGTCCCTAAACCAGTACCTAGTGAACCATATCTAAGTATATATCAGGTGGGTAAACTATTAAATGATGTGCCTTTAGTACAATACTTACAAGATAATTACTTTCTTATTAGTGACTATCAGGCATACCCTAGTCGCATTGTAGATGGTCAGGCACTTGAGACATCTGATGGTGTAGGTATTACCTATGACGGCGTAGTATGGTTAGTAAATTCTCTACGTAAGAATGGGTATGACATATCTAGTGCCTATGACATATGGACTACCTACTATAAGCAATAACTCTCTCAGGTATAACAACTTCACACTAACTTACAACATGGATTCTACTGTTGAACTATGGCGCGGCCCTTCTCTATATGATGGCCGCGCTATTGTACTCATTGCCTCTGGTCTGTTCACTCCTTCTACTAATAGAAAGACTGGACCTATGATTCAAACATGGATACTTAGTCAGGATAACCTTCCAACTGATGTAGTAGCTGCAGGTGAAGATTCACCTCAGTGTGGGGCCTGCCCATTACGTAAGAATATATGTTATGTGGATCTTCGCCCTGTTAATCTTATATGGCGCAATTGGAAGAAGGGATCAGTACCACTATGGAATAAACATCCCTTCTTATATTCACTTCGTCTAGGAGCCTATGGTGACCCTGCTATGATACCACTAGAGGTATGGTTACCTATTATTAATGCAGCACATGGCTGGACTGGATACACCCACCAATGGCAGTGGTGTGACCCACGGTGGAAGAAGTACCTTCATGCTAGTGTTGAAGATGCAAGTCAGGCCCGCGTTGCACATGAGGCAGGATGGCGCACTTACCGTATTGCTCTACCTGATGAACCACTACTACCTAAAGAAGGAGAGTGTGTGTATAATGCAGCTGGTATTCAGTGTTGGAAGTGCCTTAAATGCTCAGGTTCTGATAGTAAGAGTATAGTAGGTAGGGTACATGGTTTACCTAATAAGATAAATATGTACTCTAAATTGAGAGAATCTAGTTAGGTTAGACCCTGCGCCCAGGCTCTCATTAATACCGTACGATTAGCACCATACTTACCTACAGCTAACCAATAGGGGTTATTATTTTCATCTGGATCAACTCCTAGATTCTTATAATAACCTCCAATTGTTAGTGGTAAGGGTGAGAGAAGTAAGTTATTAGCTATACCAATAGCTCTATGCGGCGCTAGATGTTCTCTTAATACAAAATCAGTTGTATCAGCCCCAGGAGTTATAGTGCCACAATTTATAGGATATTCGGCAATGGGATCAGTACCAGTATTAGATGGTGTTCTATAATGTCTAGTTACATCTGTCATGGGAACAGATATTCCTCCTAGTCCAGTAAGCCTACTACTAGATGCACCCCCTCTTAGCATAATATAATAACAGTTTAGTACTTCATTAATTCCTTCATATAGTCCTTCCTTTAACCAACCTACGTGAAGAAAGTAAGAACCATTAGTATCTAAACTTATACCATTCGTAGGAAATACAGCTATTGATAATGAACTTTCATTTAAGCAAGCATATACAAATTTAGTAACATTAGTTGTGGCTGTTCTACCTATTGATAGTCCACCTATTGTTCCTCCTGTAGCTGAATTATATAATATAGCTGGGTTACCTGCACTAACAGCAGTATTAGAAGAATTAATACCCATATGAGAAAACCTTATCCTAAATCCTGCTCTGCCTGAAGGATCAGCTGGATTAGGGAATGTCTCAATTGCGTCAGTTGCTATTATAGGTAGAGGTAATGTCTCTTGCGGATGTGGTAGTATAAGACTAAATCCCGTACTACCTAAAGCAGATTGTCTAGTTAATGCAGCACAAGTTTGACCAAATGAACTATTAATCCACTGCACTATTTGACTATCAGTCGTATAGTTGGTACGGTAGTCACCTAAGAAGAAATTATTACGCCAACCATAATAATGATTACCTAGTATATCTGTGTTTTCAGTTGGCAACATTTGATTAGTCAAGGTCTTTCCACTCCTGTAATTGAGTTCTATCAAAGCTACAAAATAATATATCACCATTATCATAAACTGGTGGGTTCTGATCTATCTCATTAATAGTAGTAGAACAGTATAGTATATCTCCATTATCGTTAACAGGAGCTAGATTCCATAGATATATCTGCTCTCTATCAAACTCACACATACCTATAACCCCTATTGTTTCAATAGATATAGGTGGGAAGTCTTCCTGACGACAATAGGTAAAACCTTCTACTGTTACTTCTGGCGGTAAAGGAGGTAATACATTCAGTAAAGGCCGGCGCTTACTATTACTTACTACTCTTTGTTCTGGTTTATAACATCTCATGGATTTAGTTGGGCTTCGCTGTTTTATATTGGTGGGGTTTTATACCGTCAGTGAAATTAAGGGTCTTTACTCGACATTTAAGATAAATCATTACTATTAACATTACCATCCTATACCAGAGGTAATACTCCACCTATTTGAATGAAATACTAATTCAACTGCTTGCCCTCCTTTATCTAATAGTAAATTAGTATTTCCTACAATATTATGCCCTGTATTAGCCGCTACAGTTAATTGATTTGTAGCAAAACCATTAGATAGAGATGTATTACTAAAATCTGTTATTTGCACTATATCTCCATTGATAGGTTGGGCTGGTAGAGTTAAGGTAATAATTCCACTTGATGTATTAGCTAATACTGTCTGCCTTCTAGCTGCATCTAGAGTGGTATTACTATTTATTAATCTAGTTATATTATCACCAATATTATACGGTAGAGAAGAAAACTGCCCCTCCACTACTACACTATCAATAAATGTTGTGTAATCTGTGGATTGACTAGCAGTTGCTCTAATACCTAAGGTTATATTTGTACCTGGGTTTACAGCTACCCATGCAGTAGTAAATTGATTCCACGTATATATAGAGTTAGGACTTATAGACCCTACAATTACTCCATTTACTATAGTATCTATTGTTTGATTTACTATATAGCCTTGATTACGCCTTGCATATTGAAAACTTATTCTTATAAATGTACAGTTTTGAGGTATGGGTATTACCTGTTCTATTAACTGCACTCCACCAATTAGTAAGGTCTGTAATACAACTACCTGATTACCATCAGGTGCTGGTGTTGGTGGATTATAATCCACACCTGGTGTAGTTAACCAGTTATTACTAGCCCCCGTTCCTGTACTGGTAGTTGTCCAACCAGTTGGACCAGTTGTACTTGTATTATTAGGTATAACTGGTAACTGAAAATTTCCATTAGTTATAGGAAGTACAGCTATTACACTTAGTGGAACATTACCTACTATACCAGTAGTAAATTGTCCTTCTAGTTGCACATTATCTAAGAAGGTACTATGGTCAGCAGTAGATCCTATTTGAGTTACTCTTATAACTAGGTTAATACTACTACCAGGTGATACGTTAAACCAGGGTGTAGTATAGGCTATCCAATTAAAATCAGTTGTGGGTTCAATTACTCCAATAATCGTATTATTAACTAAGACGTGAATGCGGTGAGTTACTGTACCTGCAAAGTTTCTTCTAGAATGAGAAAATGATACTCTTATTGCAAGACAGTTTACAGGTAATGATATAGTCTGAGATATAGATGCTGCAGTGTTAGCAGTAACTACTTGAAATACTAATACCTGAGCTCCATTTGGAAATGGTAGGGGTGGGTTATACCCACCTCCATTACCTCTCGCTATACGGTTATCAGGCGCTGTCCATCCCGCAAGTACCCCTGTATTACTAAATGTATTATCTGAGATAGTAGGAAGCTCAAAACTAGGGTTTTGTATTAGATAGGTTAATGATGAAGTAAATGTAGTAAATTGCTCTAATGTGGTATTTAAAGCAGACCACCGCCCTCCATTGAATATTAGACGTATAGCCTGTCTATTTCTATCTAGTAGTAGTGCTGTAGTTCCTCCTAGTAGTAACTGACCTGTGTTAGGTAGAATACTCAGAGGGAAGGAGCTAAATGTATTACCATAGTCACCTACTTCAACTATGTCATTATTCTCTGGATTACTAGGTAAGGTTAGTGTTATAGCTCCACCTGATGTATTAACTAGATAGGTCGCATCAAGTCTTCTTGATAGTGTACTTGTAGCAGTAATGACCTCTACTACGTTACTACTACCTCCGCCTCCACCTGGAATACTAACCGTAACTGCATTACCTGTATTAGATGCAGTTACTCCTGCACCTGTGAAGTTAATACTAGATACGGCATTGGTTAAACTAATACTATCGTCTTGAACTGCTATTGATGTCCCACGCCATACACCATCACCATGTAATACCGTATTCGCACTTGCTGTACCTGTACCTAATCTCTCAGGTGCAACTATACCAGTAGTTATCTGACTACCTGGTAGATTAGGTATATCACCTACCTCTAGACTTCTAAATGTAGGGGCTCCCCCACTTGAAGCAAATACTGTATTTGCAGTTTGATTTGCTAGTGTTGCTGTTAATGTTCCACTTGTAGTGATAGGTGAATTACTTACTGTAAATATACTTGGTAGGCTTAGTCCTACGCTTGTTACTGTTCCACCTACTCCTGGTTCTCTAAATACACCGTCGCCATGTAGCACTGTATTGGCATTGGCTGTTCCTGTACCTAGATGGGCCGGCGCTATTACTCCACTATTAATAATACTACCAGGTAAGTTCGGAATGTCAGCTGCCTCTAATAACCTAAATGTAGGTTCACCACTCGTGGCAGGTGCTATTAATACGGTACGCGCCCCCTGACTAGCTAGTGTTGCAGTTAACGTACCTGTTGTAGTAACAGGAGAATTACTTACTGTGAATATACTAGGTAAACTTAACCCTACACTCGTAACACCTCCTGTCGCAGTTGCATTTAATGTATTACCTGTTAGGCTTAATCCTGTACCTATCGTTATTGCTGCATTACCACTACCTGCATTACCTAGTAGTGTTTGTTGTGGTAGCGCCGCTATATCAGTTAGACTAACTGCACCTGCATTAATTGTCCAGGTATTACCTGTAACTGTTATATCACCTTTTAATCCATCTGATACTGAAATATTAGTTAGTGCACTACCATCAATTGCAGGTAGGCGCGCATTATTATCTAACCTTACTAGATTACCTGCAGCAGTTCCATGATCTAACTGATAAGCATTACCTGGTATTACATACTCAATTGCATTAGTTGTAGCATTTACCCTCAATAACCTTAGTGCAGCGCCAGTATATGGTGGCACATCAGTTAAATCAACAAACCTTAGTAATGTCTTAAATGCTTCTCTTAGTAACGCCATCTTACACCCGGCCGCTGTAGTATTAGGTCCGATTAAATTTATAATTATTTACTGCTTATAGCAAATGGTATGCTCTATGAAAGCCCAGTTAATTAGCGTGGTTATTATACCTCTTGTATTTGCTCTTATATTGATTCAAGTTTTACCTAGAGAAAATAGACAACATCTAATTAGAGAAGAATATATACACTACGGGAACTAGGGCGCGCTTGTTTTTGAAAAATTAGCTCGCGTATATTTTGGGCAATATATAGGGTGGTAACCCCTCCCCCACCCCGTCTTTAAATATAGGAGCCCAAGTCATGACTACTAACAACGAATCCACCACTAACAATACTCAACAATCTAACACCAGTACCTCCGAATCCACCACTAACGACACTCAACAATCTAACACCATGACCACTAACAACACTCAACAATCTAGCACCTTTCCTTTCTCTTTCAACCAGACCATGAACAACTCTACTTCTACTTCTAACTTCAAACCACTAACTCTAGAACAAAAGATGGCCGCTTGGACCGCTAAGGATCCTGAAGTGCGCTTTATTGCTATTAATCTCTATGCTAACGAGCGTAGTGAGAAGACCCGCATAACGAGTGAGAAAGGTCGTTTATCTATCTGTGATGTCACGGGGCGGCCTTCTACTGTTACCTTCTTCGGCCAGCTATCTTGTATCCATATCCTACAACCTAATGGATGGGCGGCTCCTTCTGCTGTTAATAAGGACTCTGAATTACTTGAAGGAGAAGGTGCGTATGGCATCATTGCTGAGTTAGCAGCGTACGGTCGTAAGGCTCTTTACAATGCTGCTGCACAGCAAGCGGCAGCAGGTAACACCGCAAAGGCAGCTGAGTACGAGCAACAAGCGCGTAACCTTCATCACCGTGCGTATGTTAACGATGAAATAACCTTTAACATACCAGGTGCTGATACTGCATGGGTTAATAGCCGCGTCTCTGCACTTAAACTAATAGATCGTACAGGTGTAGAGAACCGTTGTATGGTATTAGCTTGTCATATTGGTTGGTCAAATAACTTTACAGAGTGGAGTCCTAAAATCCATGTGCTACAGGTTTTATCTGTCTCTGAACCTAAGAAGGCTTTACGTCGTAATAACGGAATAAACATTAGCATGGAAATGGCAGCTACGTTATTAGCTGAACAAGCCGCACATGAAGCAGCTATTCGTGGATCTGAATCTATAGATACACTAACTAGCCGTATTGCTGATGCTGTTATTGAACATCAGAAACGTGGTAGTAATCACCGCGCTGCTGCTCGTCGTCAACGTAAGCAAATGGAGAAGTGTAATGCACCTGCTAACAAACCAGCACCTGCACCTACCACTACATCTGCTAACGAGACTGCACCTAATGATGTAGATAAAGATGTTGCACCTACTAATAATGAGGCTGCACCTACAGCTACATCTGCTAACGAGACTGCACCTAATGATGTAGATAAAGATGTTGCATCTGCTGACAATGAGGCTACACCTACAGCTACTTCTGCTAACAATGAAGCTACTATAGCTGCATTTGATCCTCTTGCTCTACTAGATGAAGAACCTGGCGCTATCTAATACTTAATAAAAAGGGAAAGCAATGCTTTCCCTTTTTTTACACTTATGCAACTAGGAGCATACTAATGAGCGCCAACTCTAATAACCACAGCAACAACGAAACCTCTAACACACAACTACGTCCTATGAACTACCAACACACTGACAATCTAGAAACCGCATTCGATAATCTATGTTCCATTATCCAGGTTAGTAACCTATCTCAAGCAGATCTAGCATGGTTAGATATTGATCTTGTAACCATGATTGACCCATCTACTACTGACATTGATTTAGAACCTTATATGTGGTTCTTTCAACGTGGGTATAATCAGTTACCTGCATTTTTACTACAAGGTGTAGATGCAATTAATACAGTTACTCGTGTATTAATTGCATTCTATAATGCAGGTTCCTCTGTATTCCCTCGTTGGGTCAATAACGAATACGATAAAGTAGTTATCGTGGATGAATGTAACCATGACCAGTTACTTGGTGCTTTAACTAAAGGTAGCACCTGCTACTTTGCTAAACAAGAATGGGTAGAAGGTACTTGGCGGTTAGTTGGATCAGCTGACTATGACTTACCTGCATGGGATGGAGTAATAGGAGACTTCAACATTCTCTACGTATCTACTAAGAGTCCTAATAAACTCAAAGCAGTTGTATGTAAGTCACCTCAGGATATAGCTCTTACTCACTTAGTCCGCGTTCTTAGTGGCCTCAATGATGAAGGTAAGATTGCCTTTGCAGTTGGCTTCGGTGGTCTAACTCGTATCAATGATACAACTATCTCCCTTAAGCCAAGTGGTCGTACTAGCTATGTTCGTGCAGAGTTTGACTACGATAAGTTAGAGATTCGCACCAACAAACCGTTTAAGCTCCGTGGTAAAGCCTTCTTAAATGGCTACGGTCTATTAGATGGTAAAACCGCTATGTCTCTATTTGCTATTGAGTTAGCAGGAGTAACCGAATATACAGTAGGACAAACTACTATAGACGGTAAGTTAGCTATGCTGACTCAGATGGAGGAGGAAGAAGATAACTATGGACAGGTATATGAGACTGTCCAAGAATTACGTACTATTCGTTCTAATACTGTTGCCATTCTTGGTGCAGAATTTAGTCGTAAGTTCCCTTACTACCGCTTAAGCAATAATAACAACATGAAGGGTGTTCTTAATTGTGTTAACTGGTGTAAGGATCATAAAGTACCTTTCTGGACTGATAAGAATGCTAACAAACGTGTAGTTGTTGGCCCCGCCTTATCTGCCTTATGGGTTAGCATGGATTACGATAACGATGTAATACGTACATTACTTGATGTAAGTAAGGTAGGTAAGCTACTAACTCGTGGCTGGCAAGCTCAATGTATTGCTGCAGGTGAGAGCCACCCTCTTGTTGATGAAGCCTATAAGCCTCACGTATGGTCTGGCCTAGTACGCAATACTGATGAAGGTGAAATACGCATTAAAGGTCAGATGGAAGATTCACTTCTATGTGATGGTACACTTATCTTCAATGGTTCTGGTGTAGGTTATACTACCACTTCCTTTCCTAGTGGTATCTTTAAGACTCTTCGTGGCAGCTTTAACTACATTAACCTCCGCAATGGTGAAACCGTGGATGATGTGAAGGCTGAACTCACTAATATGTTAGAGGAGTTGTTAAATAGCGACCGCCACATTAAGGCCTCTAAAGATGGATACTGTGTACTTAAGTTCCGTGGTCGTAACATCCTTACCTATGTTGGTATCAATCAGTCTGCTATTATTAGCCGCAAGGTTGGTTGTACCTATGACATTCAAGATAGTGGTACTTCTGCTACCCTGAATATCAAGCTAACTATCTTCTACTACTGGAACGATACTAATGTTAAAGTACGCGGTATTGGTGAGAAGACCATGCTGAAGTATAGCAAGTCTTTCAGTGTAGAGGGAGCAAGTCCTAGTGTTATTCTTGGTGCTGAATGTTTGAAAGGTACAGCCGCCTTCTTTCAAGGATACTGCAACTGGGCTTATAAGACTGTTATTGCTCAAGGAGGAAGTGAAGCAGAGGCATTCACTATGTCATCTAACAATGACGTTACTATCTACAACACACCTGAAATAGTTGATGGACTATGGACTGGTAATCGTGTAGAGATTAACCTCGCTGGTGATGATAACCAGTTTATGTCTTGGTGGAAAGCTAACCGTCGTACCTATAAAGTACGTAACTTAGTTGCTAAAGATTCGTTTAAGTACCTACTTACCGCTCGTGTAGGACTTGAGAATGCTGATATATCTACTGCATTAGAACATCCTAGCAACTGTGACATTACTATCCTTGCAGAGGAGGGCCAATACTACTACGTCGAAGAGACAGTCCGCGGTGTTATCTGCCCCTATGTCTTCCAGGTTGAATTAGCTTCTGTACGTGAGGTGAACTCTCTTGATGTATCACCTACTATTCAACAGATCAGTGCTATATATGCCGCATATCCAGCACTTGGTCTTCAAGTAGCACAAGGAGCAGAAGAACTAGAAGATGGCGTGATGGGATGTGTAGGTATGGCTACAAATAACCCCGGCGCTAAACTTGTATGTGATGAGGTAGGTCTTAATACTAGCGATGCTGGTGTGATTAAGGCATCTAAGGAAGTTACACCTCAACTAGCTAATATCCTTAACTATGAAGCTCCGGTCTTTGCAGCTAGTCGTAATATGTACCCAGCTAACCATGACCCATTACTTGCTTTCGTAGATCCAGGTGTTGCTAAGAAGTTTCTTCCTAAGCCAATGGTAAACGTCGTACCTATTACTGACCTAAGTGATAACCAGAAGTACACTCTTATGGGGTGTATTGAGGGAACTGGTCAGAACTACTCCATTAAGGTAGGTCAGGTTTATAACATCTCTAGCGCACTAACTGCACTACTAATCCGTGCACGTCACCTTCGTGATGTAACAGCTGGTAAGGATAAGGCAGCTAATGCTAAGGCTGTACATGATTTTCGTGTTATAGCTGAAGCTAACTTCTTTGGTTGGATGACTAGCTATGAGAATGCAATTCTTGCTTCTTATAACACCGCAGGTACAAACTTATTACAAGTACTACTTGACGCTCGTGATATTAATCCAGCTAACGACGTTAAGTATGCAGAAGAGGTTGTAATTCCTGCAATCTTAGCAGTTGAAGGTAACATTAACATTAATGTTGAGGCAGTGTTAGTGTTAATTCATGCTGTACGTGTATCTCAGGCTATAGGTGCATGGGAGCGCTACTCCTTTAATCCTGCTCGTGGTGAGAACGATGACCGCGTTCGTCTATTACGTAAGTTCAACCTTAGCCCCAGTGATATACCTACTATCGCTCTTGCAGGTTGTCTTCGTCGTCTAGGTGAAGGCTCGTTTAGTCGTAGCACTGATTACTTAACTGAGGATACTGATGAAGGTGGGGAGTCCATGTGGGCCCTGTTAAGCCGTGAATGGGATAGTATCCAAGAAGAGATTCCTTATCTCTTACGTCGCAAGCTATACAAGGCTATGCGCGCTCATGAAATGCTGAAGGAAGTTAGTATTGATAGCAGCGTAAATGAGTTTGGTGAATCATCTAATCTTACTAAGCGTGCTACACGTATTAACGGACGTGTCGTATTCTCTGGTACTGAAGATGCAGATGACCTTCCTTACATTCCTGCTGAATTTGGTTCTGTCTCCTGCTACACTGAAGCAATTGCAGTTAAGGATCTAGGTAAGGAAGAACAGGCCCGCTTCTCTTCTGATGAGGTTACCTTCGCTGAACTAGGTGGTGCATTTGATGTATTTGAGTATAGCTGCCCTGTAGCCTATACTGGTACATATCCTAACTGCACCGCTTGTTTTGTTGATACTACACGTGCATGGTACTATCGTGTGACTAGCGATGGTCAGGTTACCTTCAATAAAGGTATGAACAAGGAGGATGTCTATCATGATGTATCTCCTGTTGATGGTCGCACCTTCCGCTCTCCTATGTACTTCTGGCGTGAAGTAGCAACACCTAAGGCTATCATTCAGAAGGCAGCCCGCCGCTATCCTAATGGTGTGATGATTGGCTCTAATGATAGCAGCCACGCTATTGAGGTTTACTTTGATTTCAATGCTATCTTAGCATCAGGTGCATTTAACTCTAGTGGTTCTACCACTGGCTTTGCACTTAATGTTGTTAACCTTCTAGTTAACATCAGTAAACCCTTCAGCGAACGTCGTGAGAAGTTCGAGAAACAACTACGCAATATTCTCTCTGGCTGTCAAGGTCAGATGCGTGAGCTAGTTAAGAAAGGTCTTCTAAAACGTATTGGCCGCGCTCGTACTCGCACTGTATCTTCTAAGGTGCTAACTAGCTCCTCCTGCCCCGATACTATCGTTAACGGGTATAATCTACCTACTATTCGTCTTAACCCTAAAGACGATATGGTAACTAAAGGTGGTATTAAACACGGTATGATGGCAGCTGTATCTCGCTCTCCTCAAATTAACCTACTCTTTGGTATCGTTGAATTATCTTCTGATACACCTGTTGGTTTTATTGAGCTTGATTGGGTACACTGGGCTAAGTCTAACCGAGGCGACGGAGATGGTGACGGGTGTACGCTCATTCCACTTAGCTAGTTACTAGCTAAAAGCCTTTACAATTGGCTGAATAATTGTTAGTATATAGGAGAGGGGTAACTCTCTCCTATATTCATTTCACTTGGAGAATTTATGTTGACTAAAAAAGTTCGATTAGACGCTTTTAGTGAGCTAGACGATCTCACTTGTTATTGGGTTGGATATTTGTTAGCTGATGGAGGTGTTCATAATAATTGTATTAAACTATCGTCAATTGATTATGAAGTAATAGCTCGCTATGTGTTATTTCTTGGGGGCTATACTTCCTGTATCACGACTAGAGAAGCAAGGGATTGCCTCATTAATGGTAAACTTGCAAATGCTAAGGAATGCTACACTTATGCTTTTAACAGTAAAGAAATAGCCGCACGTTTAGCAGAGTTAGGCCTAGTAGAAAATAAAACATTTATCGTAAAGGCTCCTGACATTCTTAAGAATAATAAACACTTCTGGCGCGGCTATTTAGAAGGAAACGGGCATATTAGTGTGGATAGTCAGAACCGCGCTGTATTCGAGATTAGTTCTGGCAGTAAGGTAATATTAGAACAGTTCATGGAATATGCCAACTTACTTGTACCTCTTGCTCGTGTCAAGGTTACTGATGAGTCTAAAAAGAACGGCTATCGCGTTCGCTTCTGTGGTAAGTACGGCGCATTCCTCTTGGACCATTTGTATCAAGATGCACCTGTAGTAATGAGTCGGAAGTACGAGGCCGTGCAACAAGTAATACAAGCAGAAGCAGCTGAGTTAGTTATTCTTAAATCAATACCTACTTGTCATCACTGTGGAAGTAGAAAAGTGGTGCGCGATGGATTTATAAGATCAGGTCAACAACGTTACCTATGTCGTGACTGTAAACTTAAGATTTATACATAAAAAAAAGGCAAGCTAATTAGCTTGCCCTTTTTTTGTTTAGGCATAAACGCTAACTTATGTGTTTGCCCAATAGAATCTATTTATGTATGTTTTCTTACTTACGTGCTTGCCTTCGGGATGTAGCCTCTGTAAGGAAACTAAACATAAATTGTTAACTTACCTATGTGCTTGCCTTCGGGATGTAGCCTCTGTACTTTAACTAATTATATTCATTTGGGATGAAACCTCTGATTACGTATTATGTTTACTCCCTAAGGTCTTCTGTGTCACGCACTGCGTGGTTATAATTGTCACTCTTAATGTCACGTACTAAGTGGTAGTTAATATCATTATTAATGTCATTACTATTGTCACGTACGTAGTGGTACAGTTTAATCCTTATGTGCTTGCCTTCGGGATGTAGCCTCTGTGATGCAGCTGTATTAATTAACCTCAACATCAATTAATCTCAACAAGTAAGATCATGAACAACGATTTCTTTAGTCCTTTCTTCGATATGTCTAAAGTTGCTGATATGTCTAAATTTACTGAACTTGCCGCTCGCGCACAAGCTAAGATAGATGATGTCAAAGCAAAGCGTATTGGTGAAGTCACAGTAGTTATTGCTGCAGCTGGTAGTCGTGGTGGACGGTTTGAAGATAGTTATGATATGTCTCTCGGTGGTATTATTGGAACTGTTTCCAATGCTAAGGGAGATGTACCAGATTGTAAGCTAACCATTCATTTAGAAGATGGTGAAACCGCAGATATTCCTTTTAGTTCTATGAAGGACAAGAAGATTCTGGTTAACCTAAGTAAGGAGCAACTCACTCAAATCAAGGTACAATTTAATGCCTTACCTGCTTTCCGCGAGAGTGGTGGGCGGGCAGGTCAATTCACAATTGTAGTTGATAATGAGATTCAGGTTGGTGAGAGTACCGATCTAAGTGGTACTAATGTTTTAATGTTTTCCTTAACTCCCTTACTTGTAGGGGAGGTTAAGCCAACTCAACGTTTAATGGGTGTCAGTAATAAGGCAGCATTAACTGAGTTACTTCGTAATAGTGATGCTGTAGCCACTGATAATCGACGTAATTCTATGACGCGCACTATTGAGCGTCGTCAGCGTCGTCGTGAAACTAATCAAGCCAATAATGCACCTACGGGTGAGCAAGCCAATGCACCTACGGGTGATGATAAATTGGCAGCTATGGACAATGTATCAGGTCAACCATAAAGTTATTGCCTGGCTATATAGCCAGGCTCCTCCTATGAAGTTAATAGCACATCTCATGGCATTGTTATTAGTGCCGACAGTAATGATTGCACAGGCAATGGATTCACTACCAACTGGTAGTGAGAAGTTAGTTCGTACAGAATATATGGAGATGAAGTGATGTCAGATTATCTCCTGGAACCGCTGCCTTACCTGACGTATGGGGGCAGATACTATTTCAGATTATCAGATGGCGCGCCCCTTAGCCTTGTAACACAGGAATGGGATACGCTACCTCATCAACTAGCTGAGGAGTTGGGATATAAGTTAGTAACTCCAGCTGAGTACAAGGCATTGACCACACATGAGGAATGTATGGCACGTGCCATACTACGGAAGATGCACAATAGACTGGACTTACCAGTTACTAAGAGAGAGTTTCCTGCAATCAATATATCAATGAGTATGGCTGCAGAGTTACTTGAGGAGCAGCGCGCTCATGAGGCACAATATCGGTAGTTATGGAATACAAGGAGGTTCGAGTCCTCCTACTACCTTCACTCGGACGTACATGGTGCTAACGTCCGAGTATATAGCACCAGCCTAGTTGTGTGTACTATCAGTAGAAGCTATTAGTTTCTACTTTTCTCCAGAATCAGCGGTCTGTTATAGGTAGGTTCAACTCCTACATTCTGGTTAGGTCATGGTTGACCTTTGGGGGTAACACCCCATTTTCTCTAGGGTTGGCCGAGCGGTTAGGCAGCGAACTCATATTCGTTACAGGTAGGATCGTCCCCTACACCCTAGATTACACCTATCTCTACTAGGTGTCTATTAACTTACTCAGTCGTAGTAGAGGCGACTAATTGCGTAACACATCATGGCTATCATTCAAGCTCGTTTCACCAGCCCCCGTAACTCCTCTAACTTTACCACCACTACTAACAGCCGTATGAACGTCAACCTAACTGGTGAGATTGTTTATGCAGAAGGTATGGTATATGGTCATCGTAAAGGTAGCACTGACGTTAGTGCTTTGATTGTAGGTAAACGTATTACATTAGGCTTCCTGAATGAATCTGACTATCAGGCATGGTTAGAATCATGTCAGGCATGGCGGCGAGCTAATAAGGCTGCATTACACGGTAATAACTCTATCATCTGCAATATTAACCTGGAGTTTCCCCCTAGCTTACCTAGTGGGCCCTCAGGTGTATTCTATGTAGAAGATGCACTTACTGCTTGTACCTTCAGCTTCGAGGCTCCTAGCGACGTGAAATATGAAGATGAAAACGCAATCTTTGCAGCACTAGGGTTAGATACTTATGTAGCAGATAAGGCAGCTACCACTAGCGCTAATAATGCGCCCACTCTTCGACAAATTAAACTCAATGACAAATCTAAAGCAGGAATGCCTTAGTAATTCCCTTAGCTATTTTGTAGATTACCCTTGCTTCAGCGAGGGTGCTAAAGCTACTAATTACATTCGATTGTATCTACTACCATCTTATATTAAGCATATAAGCGGCGACGACACTAGACGCGCCATGCAGACGTATGATGAGTTAGTTAGAGAGATCATTAAGAGTAGTGATAGCATTTGCATCGGTGAGATGCTACTTCAGATGATGGAGGGGGAGCGTGTGCTACCTCCTCTATTTCAGGAGAGGCCCGATTACCTCCTTAAGTGGTCAGAGTGGTTAGCGTGGGGTGACCCGCGCTTCTATGCTATTGTACCAGATGAGTACAAGGCAGCCCTAGATCAACAAGAGAAGTATAGAATTAAGTGCCTAGAGAGAAGTTGGGAAAAGGTTGGGTAGTCTAGCAAGCCGCTCTTCTATATGCCATTTCCCCTTAGCTGGAGTTATGTTTAACATATCCTGGTACAACTCATCTCTCAACTGAATATGCGATATGAAGGATATATCTGGCATCATATCCAGAAGCCGTTGTGCAGCTGGTTGTATGCTTGCCGCACAGAACTTGAATGTATGAGGTCCCAGGTGACGATTTGCTAGTTGTATGTATGCCTTCTCACCTAGAGTGGTAGATACTTCTGCTGCAGTTAACTCACCTAACTTCAATTCATAGATGGTAATAGCATCAGGAGTATGACGTACTAGATCAAACCTACGTGTGCGTTGAGGTGTATCTACATTAGTATCCTCTACTGTCCACTCTCTGATAAGTGGATAGCGGGTGTATGTAGATAGGAGTAAGAGATCTACCTGTAGGTCTTCCTCACGTTCATATGTTAATGCACCTGTGATATGGGTGGGCCGGTGCTTCTTCATTAGATGTAGTACCGCCGCCCAATTGATAATGTATATACGATTAGAACCAATGACAATACCATGATGCTCTAATAGGGATCTCTTGTACTCCCTAATCTCATCACCCTTTAGTAGGAATATCAATGGACGAGGTTTAACAATACCCTTAATGGCATTCTTAACTGTACGCTCTGCATGGCTAGGATCAAGTCCTAGCCTCTGTAGCACGTGAGTAGCCGCAAACCATGCACCACCTCTGGGTCCAGGAACCCATAGTAAATTATAATTACTGACGTAGGTCGTTAGTAGTGCAAGGTCAGCAGGTGAAATGTCATTAATGTAATCAGCTAAAATCATAGATTATCGACAATTTTCACCCATTATAGCATATGCTGAGACTCAGTGGAATAGCCGTGTTGGTAATGCTTAGTCTAATGAATATGACGCTGAAGCCCAACTACGGTAAGGCTGTAGCAGTTGATGCGTGTAGCATTAGAGTTACTAATAGGTATCTGAATAAGGCAATTAGATGGTCTGGGACTATAACTAGGATAGATGAGGTATGGAATGGTTATCGTATTACTATTACTTCAGATGGATGTAGTCTTACCACTAACGTCAGGTCAAGGTATGGTTTGAGGGTATCAGATAAGGTTAGTGTACGAGGTATATATAATGGGTATGGTATCAGTCAGGCTCGTTTTCATTAGTCTGGTGGCCGCGCTATTACCTGCATACCTGTATGTTAATCAGGAGGTAGAACGTAGTGATAGTATTATACGTGGTGAAATTACTGATGTAACTGAGGATCAGTACATAATTAGGGATGATAACGCATCACGTGTAGTTAACGTACCTATACCAACTGCACGTAGTGTTATTCTTGAGGAGGGAAGCCCAGTTATAGTAACGGGCACACCCCCACGTATAAGACTTGATGCACATAGGGTTGATGTTACACGTAGTGTAGTGGGACTAAATCATACAGTCACAACTGTATCTCGCATACCAGATCGCAGGTTATTCCAATCAGAACATAGGGTTGGATGGCAAGATGATAGATATGGGACAGGTGTGAGACTATGGACAAGTAATGATATACTTGACCGTCTAGTAATAGGTGTTACCTACGATGTGTATTACACCGATGGGCGCGTAATTGATATTAGGCCGCGGAGGTAACCTATGGAAGTTGTTCTTTGGATATTTGGTTTTGGTGCTCTAGGTGGAGTAATAGGAATACTAATTGGCCTTATACCAATCATGAACGTGGAGTTCTGGTTAGGGTTATTCTTCATGGCGAAGCTGGGACTACCACGTGAGTGTTCTATTGCACTTATAGTTGGATTTGTATCTGCGTATAGGATCATTAGTGAGCGCCGCGCCTCAACTGGCACTCTACCTGATAGACGATTTGTATGTAGTAATGTGGGTAAGCTAATTGACATTAGATATGACGTAGCCATCTGGGGTACTATATGTATGCTAGTTATTGCCGTTATGTTTAGTTCATCTAAAATATCACCTATGTACTACTATATCTATGTAGGTATAATGGCACTGTTTGCTATCTTACAGGGCAATATGATTAATAACCTAATTGTCGCTGCAGGTGGGGTTATAGCTGCAATTGCCTGTCTTAATATAAGTACCACATCGGAACTTGCATTTGGTCAGGGTATCACGTTGATGAGTAACTGTTGGTTTGTCATTCCATTCTTGGTGAGCAAATATGTTAGTAGAAGTAAGTCTCTTTGGTCGCACCGTAAAGGTGTATGATGATGGCAAGTTGGTGAAGGTGCGGGTAGTGAAGGAGGGCCGCCTACTTCAGGTGTTGATGCACCTACCTAGAGCTAATGCACTTGGTTATACAGTGAGGGTTGTATTGTGAGAAATCCAGTTGCGTGTGTAGTAACAAGTATCTTATCGTCTATAACTATCGGTAAGACCTACATGATGATGATGAACGAAGATGAATCCTTCGATGCAGAGGATGAGGCGCTTATGATCTCTCTATCTGATCAGTTAAGTCTAGTTATGGCTATACTTGGTATATCATTCAAGGATACGGCCGCGTCCTATATAAGTATGTTTTCTCAGGATAAGCCAGACTTCATAATGATAGTCATTCTTATCCTCGTTATATTCACTACAAGTACAGCAGCGCGATATTTAGCTACGAGGGTAAAACCAATTGAGGTTAACCCTCTATTTAACGCCGCGGCTATAGTTGGCTCTGTAGCGTTATGTGTAGTCATATCTCCATATAGTCTCATCATCATAGGTGCTAGTGTCCTGTTACATCAACTTGATGCTAATCAAGGATTATTCCTCTTACCTCTGATGATTATCCCACTTGTCGCTTAGATTCAAAGCCACATTAGGTGACACCTAATGTGGCTTTGAAACAGAGCAACAGAAGCCTAAGCTAGTACCCCTAATACAATATGAAATACCAAATCGTCTTCCTAGTCACACTGAACCTGATGCTCTGGTTGGCCTTCCTAATGAGAATGTAGCAGCCTAGCACCTGGTTGGTGGATGTGGTACTTAACCTACCAATCATCACATTCCAGGAACCCCCCCTGAAGTAATACCCTAAACTCACCTGCTAGGAGAAAGGCAAAGACACTACTATCACTGCTACTAACACTACTATTAGACGATAGCTGTTCTGCTATCGCAAGACCGTAATGAGCGTACCTGTGTTTCTCCTCAATTGAATAGTCGTCACTATATATCTTAGGCATCAGACGCTTCAATTGAATCCACCTCCACATTTCTAGCAATTTTCTTTTATTTAGGGGAAGGGTAGTTTCAGGCTTTAATATATTTGAGAACGTATTCCTAGCTCTATCTACTATCGCTTCTTCCTCTTCCTCACTGATGTTCTTAAGCACACCAGACAGAGTGGACACAACATCCACTATTTGATTAACATATTTATTTTCTATGTATGTAGCCCTATCGACAGGCGGCAGGTACATTCTAACATCTATATGATGCAGTGGCATTCTACCATCTAAAATATGCGGTGAATTTCTAACCTTCTTGGCAGCGCTATCCTTCCCAAATCCACGTGCGCTGGGCTTACTCTTACTCATAGGTAGTACGTCAATGAACGGTTTCTCTTCTATTTTAGCACACTCTAGACCTGAGAGGGGTTTATTGTTTTTCAACCATTCAGCCCGTTCTCTATAATTCATATAAGATTTAGAGCCAGCTTTGATGACATCACTTGCATCTTCAGTTAAATATTTTTCAGAATTAGGGTTATTCATAGATGGTGGTGGTCAGTCAATAAACGCTTTCTCTACAATTTTAGCGCACTCTAGACCTGAGAGACGGATAGCTTCTTGGACAGCTTCATCAGGAATTGGGTTGATAGTACCTATACCATCGTGCTGGTTAGTGACAACTACATAGCCAAAGACACCACCTAGTATGGTTAGGTGATGGATGAAGGTGGCCTCTTTACCTTGCAGTAGGAAGGCAGCGATGACTGATTTAACAGCGTGCGGTCTTTCCTTGTATAGTTTAGTGAGGTCGAAGCTAACACCAGTTGAGTTCTTGAGGTAGTATCGGCCCCGCGCTCTGTAGCGATTCGCAGGTACGTACACATCTAGAAGCCAGTTGTGCCACTTCTCGACAGCTTCCTTAATAGGCTTGAGAACCTTCAGTAGCCGACTGTAGGCCTCTGATCCCTCTACTAGATTTGGAAAAGCCTCGCGCACAGTCTTAATAATAGAGTTCTTACATACATCCCCTTTCTTAACTCGTTCCTCATTCAAAGATAGAGTCGCACCCATCAGGATAGAGTAGAAGGTAGCCTTGAATTTATCACGAGGTAGGCCCACCTCTTCTGCTAACTTAGTCATTAGGTCAGGGTCATCTCTCAGCTGCACTAGGCAAGTGGTGTCTATACCTGCTTCCTCTAGGAGCGTGATGAAGATGTTCATCTGACTTGACTTCAGGTCATAGTTGAAGAAGTTAGGTACATTGCTAAGTGCAGCGTGCTTCATCTCTCTAGGACATGACTGTAGGCCGCCACCTCTCTCTGATACACGACCTGACATCTGAGGTGTATATGATGGAATATAGCTGTATATCGGACCTTCTACGTGCTCTGCACCTGCAATTATCTGTTGATATGGTCCAATGTCGCTGAGGTATCGTCCTCTTGCTTTGCGATAGGCTTGTTCAGTTTCGTTACCTGCTAGATACCTCAATTTGACAGATGTGAACTCCTTCTCAACTTGATCAATGTATTTCTTCAGGTCATTGAAGTGGAATGGACATGATTCAATTGAGCTAATTGAGTCAGCTATTAGTTTTGGTATCTTGTTTCCATTCTCATCATAGATAGATGAGGGGCGCGGTATGTACTTACGACCATTAACTAGATTTACAATTTTATCGTTAGGGTGCTTCGCTCCTAACTCGTAGAACTTAACTAGGAAATCAAAGGTGACATTAAACTCGCGGCTCTTGCCTCTTGTAATATCGAACCCAGAGTTATGTATTAAATCTGCCTCAGCTAAATGCTTCCAGTGCGCTTTAGGAAAGTGCTTACGAATGAACACTGCACAGATGGGTATGGTTATATCCTCTAGGTCACATTCGTGGCGGTTTGGGTTGACTCCGTGACTAATTATAATATGGATAAATAGTTTCTTGGTGTCCTCGTCAAAGTCTTGAAGTGCGTCTTGAACAAGGTTATATTGATCTTCAGTTACTTTAAATTCTTTTATGGTATAGGTCATCTTTGCAACAAGATTAACAACTCTATTGATATTATACGCTCAAATGTGCATAATGTGGGACCACAAACTTAAATTAAAAAGGCAGTAGCCTATACGCTACCGCCCTATATCTTATTGCATTTATATTATAACACAGAAGCCAGGTCATAGCAAGACGGCATTTTATAAACGACCGAATTTTATAGCCTGAAACGCATACCCAGTATAGGTTGTAGCGTATTGATAGTTCTAAATAACAAGTTTTATAAACG